>QWCT01000111.1_pt1 | contig 82115 bp, 96 predicted proteins | sample 1972681 | NCBI WGS metagenome assembly QWCT01 (sample SAMN09866701, study PRJNA288562) | Human oral metagenome isolate pre3_saliva, whole genome shotgun sequencing... | isolation source: mouth | host: Homo sapiens | place: USA: California
AGATCTCTACCACAAAAAGAAAATTAAAAAAAATAATAAAACTGCATAAAAAGAAAGAGGGATCATTTCCCTCTTTCTTTTTTGTGCGTCGTTCAATTACTCTTTGCAGCCGACAATCGAATACCGCGTGGAAGGATTCGGAAGTGTGACATCGAGATGATACCTTTGACCTGCCGGAATGGAAATCCTGGGTCCATACTTACCACAGAAGATACCATCATCATCATATCCTTCGATAATGACCTGAACGGTCTTCGACTCATTGTTCGTATTCATCAGGATTGCATCTCCGCGCAGGAGACCACTCTCCATCCGCGACGTTGTGCTGAGTACTTTAATGCCGTTCCACTGTTCCTTCTCGGCCTTTGCCATTGCAGCATCGCGCTTCTGGACATCGTCAAGATACTTCAGCCAACGATCAAGGCCGAACAGTTTATCCTCAACACAATAGTACATTTTTCCAGTTGCAACATCAACGGCAAATGTCTTCTCCTTGAGCTTTGTATTCTTTACGGTGAAGACATGATACAGCCGTCCATCGTGCTGATAAAGGCGACCATTCCCGCGATCAATCAAATCCGGTGTCGGAGAGTCAGCTGGGACATTAGACCATACAGAATTCAGGAATTCAAGTGCAATTTGTTTTCCCTCTTCTGCAGATACATTCGGTGTGAATCCCTCCGGCGTATTGATATATTTGTGATTGTTATTCGGATCCAGCTCGGGCATCGGCTGATCTCTATCAACCGTTTCGCCAACAATTGCTGGTTCTACCGATGCAGACGATATGGCATCTGCACCATTCTGTGTCGGTGCGGCATGGTTCGGCATGATGATGGCGATCATCATCATCAGAACAAATGGATACACGAAGAAGTGCAGCGGCAATGAAAACCGCTTCTTCTTCAGTGCGGGAAATTTTTCTGAAAACCAGAACCACTTCTTGTTGAATATCCCGACGAGCCCACATACATAAGAAGCGAGCATTGCCATTGCAAGGATAAACCCAATGATCTTCAACATGATATTTTCCTCCTTAAATTATGCCGACATGAATGTCGTCAATTCTGTATAACTCTTAATCGATGGATCAAATCGAAAGATGACCATATCTCCACCGATCATAACCGTTGCACCCTTCCAACCAGACTCAATTACATCCGTGCAAACTTCATCGAGTCTGTAAACTGGAATCATTGCCTTGTGTCGAAAATCTTCCGTCTTACTCGGGGTATACCTACCGCCGGTTCCCGGATGACATCCTTTCTCACTATCAACACTTACAACACGAAGGAAGTTTTCCTCATGAAAGTGAATGTATTGAATCTTCTTGGTGGTTACTATTCCGCATTTCGACGGATAGTCATTCATGATCAACACATTCTCGCCATTCTTGATGGATTCGTAAGCATCATTCAGAGTTCGAATTGTGATGACATCCAATTTTTTAAGCTTCAAGGTTCCACCCCCTCTTTCTCAGAAAATCCGATATAGATCAATTCATCGATTGGATCCGTTGAAGAATATCATCGATACGATTGTTGTATTCATTGAAGTTCATGAGTATTCTCATTCTCCTTTCACAATACCGAGATATTCCTTCAAATGTGCATCATTCATATCAATGACGCCGCTATTGATGATGCTCATGCGGATCCTTCCTTCCTCTTGAAGCTCTGCGAAATAACACATATAATCCGCAACGTCATCGCCATGCGTATGGAATGTGACTGCCGGGTAATATGCCGGACTGCAAACAAATCCATCGGCGCGATGCACCAAAGAGAATGCAAGTGTGACCTCTTCACATTCGAGGCCCATAAATCGCCATGGATTTCGGTCTGCTTGCCCGAATCGCTGTCCGATATCCATCCGAAGTTCTTCCTGCGAATCGAGATAGTGTATATAAACACTATCCTTCTTCCGCAACCAATCGGAAAACATTTTCGGATCTTCGACGATATAACCTCGATAGTCGAGATATCGCTCCATGATGATATTCATTCGCTTCGAAAGCTCTCTGAAATCATTGTTTCGATCCAACGCCTGGTCAATAAATTTCTGTGCCATTTGATACTCCTCCTCAATATCAAACATATTTATGAGATATCTTTATCTCCCTCATATATAAATAATATATAATTTTTTAATAAAACGATAAAAAATAGAAGGGGAATATTCCCCTTCTATTTATTTGTAAAATAAGCTGGAGTAGACTATTCACCAAATTTTCGATTCCCCATAATCATTTTGCGTTCCCTTTCTTCACGAACACGCATGGCTTCTTCTGCAGCAGAGCGACCTTTGCAAAGTGCAAGAATGGAGAACATAAACCACAGCGGGTGACGATAGGAAATCGTCTTGATGAACTCTGGCAATATATACAGGAATCTGCGGAATCTTTCAACTGTTGTTAAAAATGGATCATCACCTGCTATAATTGCATTATAGCTGGACGGGACAGATTTCTTGAAATACTCGCCATCAACCACGATGCAAAGTACATACAGATCGGCAAGCTTAACCAGCATTGCTGGACTTGTCGAATATATGCTATGAACCTTGCTGAACGATTCCATATATTTAGCACGCCCATACATGGCTAATGGTGAATGCTCACTCAATATCTCATATGTCCCATAGAAATCATATGGGCTTTCGAGAATATGATCTTTGACCGTAATCGGAAGCAACTTCTTCATATCATCGATATACACACCGAGTGCATCATTGATGTCCTTTGCATCAATGAGCCCGCAGAACTCGGGTGGAACAGAATATTGAAGGGGCGACCCGATGTCATAGTTCATTTTCTCTGAGATAATTTTATAAATTTTTTCACAGAGTTTCGCTTCACCGAATGCATTATAGAGTTCACTTGGTTGAATTATTTCTGATGTCGGCAATTTGTCTTTATCGAGGATAGACAACTCCAACATCGATAATGTTCTTTGTGCAGAATATTCAAGATATGTAAAAGTAGTATTATTGTTAAAATGGCGGAATATGACAATATAACCATATCCGACGTGGCGAATGCAGTACCTCTCGTCATGCCAATGGATATCATACCCACTGGTATCCAATCGATCCCCAAGCAACTCTTCGATTTGAACCATTGCTTCGGCAATGTGTTTTAAACCGAGCCCAAGGTAGATTTTCCGATTAGATTTATTCGTTAGGAAACGAATGATCTTTTCAGTATACCTATAAAATGTATACTGCTTTTTCCGATCAAATTGACAAGCTTCAAGATTCTGAATATACCCAAGGCCGATAATATCTTTATTCATCGTGATGGAGAGTGGGCTACTTTTATCTTTCTTCGGAATGGTAATCATGGTGACCTCCTAGTTTGAAATCAAATGTTATGCATATAATGCATAATCAAGAGCATGATAACTCTCAACTGGATAAAACAGCTTCGCTGCTTTCAGCCAGCTCCTCCATTGGAATCCCAGAATCTTCTTCATCACCAAACCCCTCTTCAATCAGTTTCTCCATCGGAATCTCATGCCATCCACCAACAGACGCAATGAGATTAAAATTGAAGATACCTTCATTTCGAATGCATTTCAAAATATTCCGCAACATCTTTTCGACAAATGCGAACGGCATATCATTCAAAATAAGCCCAGCCCGGTTGTCGAAAGGTCCATTTTCAACATCATAACGGCGATACACCTGAATATCCGCTTTGTTCCAAAGACCCACGGTCGGAGCTACCAAAATATCAAGTCCGCCTGGATATAGAGATTTCTTTGAATAATCAAATGAGATCTTCATCTCGTTCTGACACGTGAGAAAATACATCGATCGGTTCGACTTGTTTTCTGCATATTCTTCGAACCTCGGAAAGAATGGTTTCAAGTTCCGCAGAAGTTCGTCGATTCTGATGGTATATGCTGTCATGTCCATAATTATGTTTCCTCCTATACATAGCTATGAAAATTATTTTGATGCAATGAGTTTTGCTATTATAATATCTCGAATTACCCCATTATTGATGTATCTCCAAAGATTTATAGTGATGATAAATACCGTTCCACAAACAGTACTTTGCCAAATCTTTGACACGGTCATGGAAATCATAAACGACATCATTCTGCTGAATGGTTACTTCATGACCTCGGATAATGGCGATCATAACTTCGGTAATGATATTGAATCTATCATACTCGTAATCTTCTTCGGTGTCGTCCGACTCGTTATTGATGCACCAAAATCCATTTTCGAGACGCCGATATTCGGTTTTGTTAACAGCATAACCTGGGTATGGATGTCCGGTCCAATATCCATCAAGCAGAATAAAACAATCGCCTTCTTTCTGATCATCCAACCACTGTTGGATGTCCGAGAACAACTGGAATGTTTTCTCATTAGACTCAGGGTGCTGATTTCCAAAGACGTGAATCTTATTCCTCTTGGGTAATAAGCAGCATGTGTTGTCTGTTTCAATCAGCAATTTCTTTTCACCCATATTCTCTTCTCCCTCCGATTGTGAAGATTCGATTTGATCAACAATCTTTGCGAACTCTTCATCACTCATATTGGTATATTTCGTCAACATGTGATCCCAAAAATCTTGACTCATATCCAAAATCCTCCTATAAGAATATAATTGAAAATCCAAAGATTGAGATTATTCTCCCGCGTATCTTCTCATCGCCTCCAATACATATCTTATGAATTCGGGGAAATCGTCCTCTTTGATGTAAAATATATCTGTGCAATTATCGCTCCATAACTGAATATCACATGTTGCCTCACCCTCTTGACAACAGAGTAGTAGAATAAATCCCACTACATCCTCATCGTCAATATATGCATCTGAAATCATATATTCCGGCGATACGACATTCCAGCAACCGTGAGGAAACTGGTTACGCGCATATACGCGTGTCTGTGGGCGCGGTTCATATGCCTCATACTTGAACCATTGAATCGTCAACTTTTGTTTCGTGTTGCGAACCAGATGTCGTAACGAATCTACTGATCGAATATATTTAGTTTCCGCCATTTTGCTTCCAAACCTCCGTGTACAATAACTCACGAGTGCATGATGCACACATTTCTTGAACACATCTCTGTCCTCTTCCAATATCTCATATTGAAGAGTAGAACCATTATAAATACGAATCCAACTAGTTTCCACATTCACACATAGAGATAGAATGTGTGCAAGAATATCCGGACGGATGATATCCGTATTCATAACGCGAGTTTGATTTATTGCCTCCTCTTTTGTTTTCGCATCCTGATATGAAAGAAAATATTTTGGAAATGCTTTGGAAGCTTGATATCGTCGATAAACATGTCTTGCTTCATCCATTCGACTTATGTACCAATGGACGATGATTTGCTCATCAATGCTCTGTATCGCATCAATAAGCTCCTGTAGTGATGCTAAGTATTTGACCTCCATTATTTACCTCTCGATCTTATATCCATTGGATTTTAGTCCAGTAATCAGAACGGTATAATACGGCTTCATAGATTTCATTTTTAATATCATCGATGAATGCCTGTATTGGGATATATTCATCATTACCAACTCTTACGATGATATCCTTGATGGTACATCTCTCCAGTTCAAGCATGAGATTTGTAAACATCTTTCTTGCATACATGCAATCGATATGATGCACAATTGCCATGTCTGGAAATCCATCGATCGTTTCCCGAACGATATAATCTCTTTCCAATTTCTTACCATATGTTTCAAGCTCAGCTATATCGTTTTGATTTGCTTGTTGAACATGCCGAATCATTATTGTCTTCTTTCCAGAAAGACAATAATTCTTCTCAATTATTGTTACCTCCGTATGCTTTACAATGAGAGCATACAATTGTGCAAACGAATTTAATTCTTTTTTCATTTTTATCACCCTCCTATTATCATAATATATCATTCATGAATATAAAATAAAAAGAAAGGGGATTGTTCCCCTTTCTTTATTTAAGATGAATTGTTATGCTTTGATATTGCTACGATCCATCTTCCACATATCTCGGATACGGAGATAATTGTAGATGTATTGATTGGATGCGAGATATGTCTGTCCATCAATGATGATTTGGGCTTGCTCATGCTGCGGATGATTTGCTTGCTCATCCATCAGAAATGCAATTTCCCGAAACACATCATCGAAATCAACAATTGGCAATTCGACCTTTTCTAGTTTACGAATATCCGTATTCTCAAGGCTTCGACCACCAGACGGATGCACCGAATAATCATCGAAGTCGCGATGGATCCGAACATATTTATCGAATCCAAGCGGAATGAATGTGAGGATAAACGGTTTTGACCGCAACTCATCGTAATAGAAACCTTCCTCGACGTATACGGTGACATTACAGTGTTCATACTCATCATAGCGAAGCATGCGCATAATGTCTGCAGGGCCTTCGACATATTTGACGGAACCCATATGAATCATCTCCTCCCAATCAAAATTTAAACGTTATCTCATCACGATCCACAAAGAAGTGGAATTTCTGATGACATGGGCCAGCTTTTTCAGACTCAATGAATTTCAAAATCGTCGCCATGACATCGCCCTCAGTGTCATGTATAACCACTGAGGATCGAACATCATCCTGTTCATCGTTAAGCGTATGATAGTAGGGGTAAACCCCGGGATACATGAACCTCTTCAACTGAAATGACATCCAACGAAATGGCTCATCCCCAATAACCATACACCTGAGCGTCGTATTGAGTTCATCAACTCCAGTATATGAAATGGATACAATGTCGATTTCTGATACCAATCCATTTGCGATGAGTCCTTCGAGATCATTTGTGAACATTTCTCGCATATCGTAATTCCTCCTAAATTACAAGATTCCGTCTTATGCAAGCATCTTCGTATGCGTGTATTCGCGCATCCACTCTTCTTCCGGAATAAGCTTCTTAGAATGTGTCATGATATCAAGATCATAAACAATCCCATCCATCTTCATGTCAATCAAATTCATGAGTATATTGAATGCGTAGAAGCAATCAATATACTGCAGATAGATTCCGCATTCCGGTAGATCGCTACGATCCGTACGCCCATTCCGGTGCTCGCTGAAAATAACATCGTATATGTATGAATCATAGTCGTAATTTAAACGAGAGAGGAGCATTTCAAAATGATTCTCGCCATCTCCGTCATCAAGCGGCGTTCGGAACCAATTTGCGTAATCGAAATAAATTCGAACGCCATTCTTGATTCCTGTCAGCCACTCTACCATAGGTGTTGGAGCATAGAAATCCTTTGGATTTTCAACGGGAAATTTATTCCCGTATGATGCGATCGTTGTAAACAGCTCCTGCAAAGCAGTTTGGTCGTGATTAAACTCCTTCAGAAAATTTTCAATCGATAACGTTGATGAATTCATCTCACTGTCTCCCCTCTATACTTTATATCCATTTTCTTTCAGCATATCCTCCAGACGCATGCTACCATAATTCTCCATGGAGAAACAAAGAGCACTTCGCATGATGCGTCGGATATCCTGCATGAAATTTTCATTGGCAACAAATTCTTCTTCTCCGACGATAAGATGAATTTTGACAATATGCCGATACCATGCCTCAATGAGCCTCGTGAACAATTGAGGGATCGTTGCAATGATAGTATCTTTCTTCGGTTCTTTGAACGGCTCAGTATATACCGTCTCCTCAATCTTAATCGGATCGATCAGACGCGTCGGGATTTTCTTTCCGTCTTCCGTAAAGAAGATAGGCTGAATGATATTAGATTCTGTCTTCATCCATACATCTTGATCGACCGAATATGTGTGAGTGATAACAGTGCATCTATCATGACTGAGGATCTGCGCATATAGTTCATCAAAGAACGCCAAACAATTGTCCATTACAACAACCTCCTCATCCATATATGAATTGGAAGTTGACGTTACCTACAATGCCAACCTCTTTCAATTTCATAATCGATTCATATGTCTTCTTCACGTGGTGAAGTTTCGCCACTGGGTTAAGTGCACCCATCTTAAACTCTTCCCCTGTATTCAGCTCGGTCGTTATTCGATATTCCTCCTTCGGATTTTTCTCGATACGAACCCGATAAGATTGATTCAACCCAAATTGTGTTCCGATCTGAAAATCCATGAAGAATCCATAAATGTTTCGATCCGGATCATCCATGAGTGTGTTAATCTGATCAAATCCAATGTGATCGATATACAATGTAACCAGTTCTTCAATCGAATAACCAGTCCCATCGATATCGATGGAATTGAAAGCGCCGATAACATCATTATGAACATCATCTGCTGCAAAATCATTCAACGTGCTATTGATAGCGCAATAGAAGATATCTGCCGCTGTTTTTGTCGGAACAATGAACTCTGTCTCAATGAATTGTTCCCTATCATTCGGGTTATAGATTCGAACATGAATACGATAACTATCTCCATCCATAATACCGATAGTATTCATATGTTCAAGATCCACCCATACGGAATATTGATTGTATGAATAGTATAGAACAACGTTTGGCAAATGCTGTTCAAAATCGAACAATCGTTTCGTTGTTCCTCTACTATCATGCGATATTCCGTTATATGTCGTTGTATGACTAAGGCGGATGTTCAGGATACTTCGAATGAATTTTGGGAGCTCAGTTGTCAGCTCATGCATTTTTTCAAAATGCTTGAATTCATCCATCACAGATCAATCACCCTTTCAGATTCATATCCAGAAGATATGCGGTTTCCCGCATCAAATCTTCTTTTCGACATTCGCGATAAACGCGACGAGCAACACGCTCCATCATTCTTTCCAGTACATCCATGTCATGAATATCCGTTGCAGCTTTTGATTTTTCCGAACAATTATCCTTTGTTTCCGTTTCTTCCTTAGATGGCTTTTGCTGAGATTGTTTTTGTTTCTTTTCTCTTTCCTCAGCTTCGGCCATTGCCCTGTAGTATCTTGGATCGGTGCACAACGCTGCTTCTTCAGGGTCAACCCGTCGACTTGGCGGCGGAGTCCATGCTATATCAATCATCGTCATCCTCCAATTCTTCCATATAATCAATCATGAACATCGCTTGATATCCGAGCCAAAACATAGCAACAATGAATACAGCTAATGACACTCCTCCCAAAAGTTCATGCCCTTCATAGACAAGATTTAGTCCAAGTGTCAATGTGCATACCGGCATGATCACCATTGCAATTGCTCTGAAATACTGCTTCAAATAGTCTTTCCTTAATGGGACCAACATGGTATTTTCCTCCTTAATCGATAACCATCTGACCATCGACTTCAATGATGATGTCTCGCAAATCCTTTCGATTTGCCAGAAGCTGGATGATTGTCAGCTTGATTGGGGAGCTAGATACATATGTTGTATCGCAGAGATCCCCAACCATATCATCCTGAATCTCCTCAATAGGTGCAACCGGGCCAACTGTCTTAAACCAGAGCTTCCATTCCTCTGGATATTTTTTGAAATAGTACACACGTGCCGTAGCACTGTAGTACTCTTCTTCATCCTGTAATTCGACGACACATCCGCCTCGATCAAGAATGAAAATCTCGTTAATATCCTTCAAGATGTTGTCGATGTTCTCAATGAACTGCTCTCTTATACGACATTTTATTTTCCTCCTATAGAATTTATGGAACTGAAATTACCTGTAAAGAGCCGACGGCATTTCTTCTCGACCAGACATCTCCTTTTCGTAGGAAGATTCATATCCTTCGCCCTCTTCATAAACATCGTTGTTTCCGATGTAAAGAGTAACAGATGCATGCATCTGAGGCTCCGCATACTCATAGAATGTCTTTGCAATATACTTCAAAACATCCTCTTCCGTCCACATTGGCGCGTTGAAGGAAGAAATATACGGAACCTTCAGATAGTCATCAGTATCCACATCCCCAAAGTATCGGTTCGTACCAAGTGTTGGATGACAATTGATATCATTGATATCGCGGAAGAGGCGGACATATCGTTGATGCCCGAGTGGAACGAACAACACTTCGGTTACCGAATCCTCATATTCTTCCATATGAGATTCATAGATGACAAGACGCATCATATCCAGCGGATGGCACTGCATGGCAACCAGGAGATCTCCAATTGACTGGAGACGATGATGGGTAACGACAGGCTGGTTTTTCATTTTAAATCCTCCTATTATTAAATAGAAAACCAATTTCCCTATACGGATATAATATATATATATATATATATTATTTCTATATCCGAAATACCGATAGTATAGGAAGTTGGTGAAAATTAAATATGTTGACAAAACGACAGCGAAGATTTCTTCAGATTGCGAGGGAAACTTCATTGGAATCGACCGTTCGACGCATTCGGATTGGGTCAATCATCGTCATCGGAAATAAAATTATTGCAACCGGAATGAATCAAACAAAATCACATCCAGACCAAGCAAAGTTAAATGTATTACGATTTGATGATGATGGAAAGTGTAAACATTTTCTACATGCAGAAATGAATTCATTGTTGAAGTGTCAGCATATGGATTTATCAAGAGCAAAAATGTATATCTATCGGGAGAGTAAAGATGGCACCATACGAATGTGTCGTCCATGCAATGCATGTATGCAAAAAATTAAAGAATGCGGAATTCGAGAAATTTTCTATACAACAAACGATGGATATGCGCATGAGTACATTAAATAAAAAAGAGGAGGGAATTCCCTCCTCTTTCTCTTTATTTATTTTTTACAGAAACTTCCATCAATGTGTCCCGGTATACGCTCATCCATTTTTCCTTTGGAATAACTTCTCCATAGATCTGACAGAATGAAAGATCTTCTACGGTATCTACCATCTTGATTGCAATCAGATTCATGATTACGTTGATTACATAGTAACAGTCGATTTCACACAGACCAATGGAACACTTTCCGTCAACAAGACCATATTTCGATCCATCTCCTACTTCTGTTAAGAATACATCATAGGTGAATGCATCATAATTAAAATTCGTATGATCGATTTTGAGGTGGAAATTTCTTCTCACAGATGAAAAATCATATGGGTGGTCCAGATATGAAAAATGTATATTAAGTCCATTCTCTATATCTGTAAGCCAATTCGTAATCGTAGTTGCTTTCTCAGTACGCGGATTCTCGCTTGGAATCTCATGTTTGAAAAGGAATAACGTATCAAACAGATGCTGAAGATTCTCTCTACGTTCACGAAGATTGTATACAAAATTTCCAATGGCTGATACTCCCGGCATAATAAATACCTCCTATATTAAATCTATAATGACGGATATAATCATAATATATCACTTGCGTAAAAAAATATAGAAGGGGCAATTTGCCCCTTCTATATTCAAGTTGACAATATGAACAATGTTCAATTATCAGGGGCTCGCCTGAACACCTGCACCGACGTTAACCGTCATTGTGACGGAACCGCCCGCAGCAGGGAGTTCAGATGCACTTGCAGTTACGGAACCCTCAGGAAGTGTGAATGCGGGAGGTACAGGACTCGTCGAAGCCTTAACCGTAACGGTTGGCATCGTGATGTTCTGCTTCACATCATCCACATAAACTTCCATCGTGTAAACCTTATCCGCTGCCGTTGTGTTGGCAGGGAAGGTAATCTCAGCTGTACCCTGGCTCGTGCTAGTAATGGGATCATCAGCAACCGTGACAGGGATCCACTTCTTACTCTCTTCAAACTCAGGAACACACAGCTTGAAAACTGGGTTGGCCATAGCGAAGTTCTCCTTTCAATAGGTAGTACATTTTAATTCCGGAATTATATAATTGTGTAAGCATTTTCACCGTATAGGTAGGTTAAATTATATATTTTTACAAAAATAATTTCTGCGTGAGTGAAAGGATTTCGAAATCATGGGAATTAAAAATAAATATATTGATCAGGCTGTTTCAGTTTTGGCTCGTATTCACCCAGAAGCATCTAAATCGGATATTGAAAAATTTGTCAAAAGTAAATACGATGAATTTATCAAAGATCCGTCGATTTATATGGATAATAATGTTACAAAAGCAAAAGGGCAAACTACGTTAACTGGGTTGACAAATTATATCGATAATAAATTACCAGTGGTATCTGGTAATGGAACATTTTATATGCAACCATCTACACTGCGTTCTCCAACATCGAATATGTTGCGCGGTCTGAAGAAAGATCGTAAAGCGGTGAAGAAAAAGATGTTCGGATTTGCGCCGGGTAGTTATGAATACAAAAAAGGCGATCTCGTCCAAGGAAATAAAAAGGTTATTATGAACGCAGAGTATGGTGGAAGTGGAACACCGACTGCTGCATTTTATACAAAATATTCTCCTGCTGCAACAACACTGATGGCACAGAGTATCATTACAACTATGGCCGCATTGTTTGAGGGATATCTTGGCGATAATCAAAAATTCTTCAACATCAATGAGTGTTATGATTGGATGGAACGTATCTTCGAAACCAAGAAGGATTTTAACGTTGATAAATGGATACGAATTCCCTCGGTAGAGGAATGCTCCTTACGAATTAAGAGACATTTCCATATATACTTTATTGGTGATGATGCAGTATTGAATCGATATATTTCGAGTTTGTCTGAAAATCAACGCGTATTTTTATATTATGCAAATAATCTCAATGAGTTTATGATTACACATGAACCCATTAAGAAATTATTGCAGAAAATTTTAACAAAACTTCCAAACTATGAAGCTTCGGAATCCGATATTCCGAATCGATTTGTTGGGAAATTCAAAGATACTCGTGAATATAACAAATGGGTTGCTGATGAAATGTTTATGAATCCGTATCAGGTTCCAAATTCCATCAAGAAAGAGATGGAACAATTGCGTGAATATGCAACGAAGTATTGTTTCGTTGAATATCTTACTCCGGATAGTATTGCAAAGTTAAATAACCATAAACGCAATACTGTCCTTCTGGTTGATACGGATTCCAACGTTATCAATTCCAACCTATTTGTTACAGCAGTATTGGATGATATGTTCCAGAATGAATCCTTTGGCAGGAAGAGATTGTACAATGATATGATTTGCGTTTCCATCTGCGCATATCTCATTGATATCTGCGTATTGAAGATTCTAGACTACTATGGAATCGTCCGTCATATGGATGATGCTGCTCGTGCTGAACTGACTATGAAGAATGAATTCATGTTCCGCTTGCTATTCTTGATGGCAAAGAAAAAGCGCTACTGTGCTTCCATCGCGCTTCGCGAAGGAAACATCATGTTGCCGTTCAAGCTGGAAATGAAAGGATTGGATTTCATTAAATCGGGCGTCACCGGAGATGTGAAGAAACGATTCACCAACATTCTGAAGGATAATATTCTAGCATGTGATGAAATCGATCTACATCATATGATGCAGGAAATTCGAAACTTCGAAAAGGAAATTTATGAAGATCTTCGACGTGGTGGAACGCGATATTTGAAACCGCAACAATTTAAATCGGAATCGGCATACAAAGATTATTATGATTCCAAGCAGAAAGCGATGATTAGTGGTGCTTGGAAAATTCAAGGGTATAAAGGAGGGCTCATTTGGAATATTCTGTATCCCGATCGAAAGATTTATTCACTTGACCGTATCAAGCTCGTTAAAACCATTATCATGTGTGAAGAAGATCTTGAAATCATCAAAGATCACAAAGATGTTTATGAAACATTGAAACGAGAAGTATTTCATTCGGATAACTTTCAGTTACGAAATGCAGGAGTAAAGTATATCTCAATTCCAGCAGAACTGAAAGTATTGCCAGAATGGATGATTCCAATCATCGATTACAAGATTCTGATTTCAGACATAATGGCATCATTCAATTCCATTATGAGTGCATTGCGTATTGAAGCAATCTCAATCAATACACCGAGCGGAAAAGGAAAGAGAACGAGCGCATTAATATCTTTCTAAGAAGAGAACAATATAAGATATTATATATGAGAAGCAAAGGAGAATGTTCCATGGATAGAAGTGAAATAACGGATGGTGTTGAGCGAGGATTTGATCCTCCCAACATTTATCAAGATCAAGAATATCTTCAACGAATGGACGTAGCAAAAGAAAATGCATTCCGTGGAGATTATCCGCTGGAGGATATTTTTGAAGAACTCACCAATCAATTCTCAAACTATATTCAGCTCGATGCTTCAGATCGTACAAATTACGTCGAAATTTTCTTTAAACAACTGAAAGAAAGTATGGACGAAATCATCGAAGAAGATGGCGATCTGTTAGAGGATCAAATCGAATACCTGGATATTGTCTATAACTATTTCATCGATCTAATTTCTACGCTGTTTCAGCGCCGTCTATGCATCTCCCTTAATTTCCTAGAAACAAATCCATATGATTCTAATACATATGATATGCTTTCTATTCTCTACAAATTCTTCATTCTTGATGCACGGAAGAATTTCAAAACCTATTTTACGGAACGTGCATTGATTGCTATGAAGACGTCGAATGCTGATCAAAGCAACCTCGTTACAGCAGTATACAATATTCTGGATGACATGGATCATACGTTGATTGTCGATGGAATGGTTGAAGAGTTCATTCAAAGAGTAACGGATAAATCAACAGCAGATACCATCTATGGATACTTCGAAGAGAATATCGTTTCTGGAAATTTCCTCATTCGGTATTCTCCTCGATTCTATCAGAATACCGATCTGCTAGCAGATATCGCCGATGATGTCATTACAATGTATCAATACCATAAGGAGAAAGAATAATGGCTAAGACACAAACATCAACACAAATTCGCAATCTCTATTGCGATCAATCGTATCTCAATATCTCGTTTTATAATCTGAATCTCTCATTGAAGTTTGCACCATTCAAGCAGAAGTCTGTAAATGGGATGAATCAGTATGATTCCGCAAACGCAATTACGACATCCATTGATTATGCGGCGGCATATGCCCTGTATAGCATTGCAGGAAATATCCTGAACAATGTAAATGATACCTCTGCGGTAAGCACCAATATTCCAATCAATGGAGGAAATCTCCTCTTTGAGCGTAAGATGGAAAACAATTCCATGGAGACATATCTTACGGTAAACAAGGAAGGAAAGACACTCTCCTTCAAGTTTGCAAAGCTTTCCTATACAAAGAACGGTTCTCAGTCGTATATCGATACCGGTCTCGGTATCTTCCATCAGACCCTATCCGGTTATCTGACTGGAATTAATGCAGATCGCCATCTCGATAAGCTCACAGAAGATTACGTAAAGTCTCTGGGCGGAAACGATGCAAACAACCAGAACAGTTCTGGCGGATTCAACACGGGTTCCCCCCAATATAAGGGAAATAGCAATTGGAAGGGAAATAATCGAAACAACAACTGGAAGAACAACGGGAACAAGAATTGGAATAATGGAAACAACCAGAACAATTCTTGGCAACCGAAGCAGCAAAACTACAGTGAGCTGAATATTCAGGATTAAGTGAATACAAAGGGATGAGAGGAATATTCCTCTCATCTTTTTTACAGGAGAATGATACAAATGAGTTTTGTAACAGATGGAAAAGTTTTTGATACAAATGCATTCTTTGCAGGAGGTGCAGGACTCGTTATCCAATATGAGGATACGATAAAACCGATTCAGTTATTTGCTCTCATAAAGATGTTGCGAAATGATATTTCCTTTGGTCTTCCAATCAAACCACTCTTGGATTTTAATCAACGAAGTCTCATTGAATGGTACATCAATCGTCCACATCGGAATATTTTAAAATCGTTGGATTATTATAATAAATTGGATGAGCAGTTAGCAGATCAGTTGATTTATGAGATATTATCCAAAGATCCATCTCTTTATCATCTTTCTCCAGAATTAAATATTGCTGCAATGTTGGATGTTTATACAACTCAACATATGCAAATCCCAGTAAAAATTTATCATCAGATTCATGATGATAATATCATCCATGATATGAAAAAACGTTTCCGGAAAATGAATATTGAATTTGTGTCTGGTTCTCTCAAGGAATTAGTGGATCAGACGCATGTAAATAATTTTACCTATATATTCTCAAACATAGAATATGTGAGAGAAATTAGTGATTATTTACTGGGGTCATACTCGCATGTGTTACTAGCATCGGATTATGGGTATAATAAGAAAGGGACGAAATTTCGGTATGATTTGTTGGAATTGCAACGAACGCATCCATTTTTAAGAATTGGAATTCTATCATGCATCAATATGGGTAATCTATTACAATCATTTGATGTATTATCAAGAGACTACGTATAGGATTAGAGGAGGATTTGGATCAATGCTTCAATTAAATGCAGCATATCAGTCAACAGATTCGGAGGCGAAACCGAAACGATGGCCGTATAAGAAACATTCGTTTCCCAATGGGAAGGAGTCCTATTGGATTAAGTGGAAACTATATCCAGATGATATCAAATTTCGATGCTTTACCAAAACTTTAGTCATCGATTTTGATAAAGAGCTAAATTTAAACAATCCAAATATCTCCGCACTGAATGAGTGGAAAGTAACGAAACTATCCTATTCATCCAATCTACCAAAACTATGCGAAGAATTGAATTTCTTCGAAGCGATGTATGATACAGATGGAGAACTCATTGCCGCCTTATTCAAGATTAAATGTCTCATCGATAAGGATCTAACATCCTATACTGCCGTCAATTTCAATGCATTCCGCGATCTCGTATATCAAACCGTCTTCACAGAATCCATGAAAGATAAAATCATTCGCTGTGTCGAAGAAAATTATACGGATGATATTGAAGCAGATAATAGTCGCACATTAAAAGATCCAGAAATGTTATCTATCTTGCAAAAGAAAAAGAAATCATTAGAATTTTTAAATGTCCATGTCAAGGCCATGTTAAAAATTGCATTCTGTATTAAAATTGTATCATTTATATGCAACCACTTTATGGTGATGCGCGGTATTGATTTGAAAAAGGATATCACAAAGTTCTATGATTTCTATATCGGAACATTTGACTTATTCGACTTCGATTTCAAAGTATATAATAAAATCTATGCATATGTTGCAAATAAAACAACATCGGCAAAGAATTTCAATAGCATTATCTTTGGACAACAGGAAGTTGATGGAAAAGATTTAACGATCGTTATCAATAATATTATCAAACGAAATATCATCATTGACAATTTCATCAAATTTCAATTACCCGCAACGTGGGATGCAGCAAAGAATAAACCTCGGGAACGCATCATGTCATTCATGTGTAGCATTGTCAACATGCACATATCCATCTTTGTCTTATCGGCATTCCGTCGAAATCTGATTGAATTGGATATGACGCCAGATGTCGATGGTAATGTAAAGAATGATCGATATCGTACTTCAAAAATGAAGCTCAATGAAGAATATGTCATTCTTTCATCTCTCGATATTCATCGAAATATCGAAAAGATTTATAAAGATTATGAAAAGGATATTACGGCAGAAGAAATCAATTATTATCGGAAGAACCTTAATGTTGGAAAGCTTCAGCAACAATTGATCGAAATTTATTTCTTTCCATATATGGAATCCTCACAAGAATTTGCACTATTGCGCAATATCGATATGTATAAATTACTTTTGATTATGCGCAAAGATATTATGCGTCGATATCATGTGACCAAAGACACCATTCTGGATAGTCTACTCACGTTGATTTTGACCGCAAATATCGAAGAGTCTCCCATTGGAGATAAGATGTATGTGAAGGATACCAAATACCTTTCTGAGCATCCAGATTATAAGCTACTAGTAGAAAAATTCTACTCCAATATCATTGACATCAATGAGGATGCGATCAAGAAGTTCCTCATTACATTCGTCAATGCAAAATATAAATTTGTGCTGTATGAGGAGCCAGGTCTATTGAATGAAGAGATTCAAATCAATAAACGAGAATTGATCGATGAACTTCTGACATTCTTGATTATGGCGAATCGTAATATCTCTACTGAAAACATGGGAGTGTGCAATCAATGAAAATCCGTGGTACAAAGCTAACGCGTGAACAAAGGAATCTTCTTGCTCCATTCGGAATTAATGGTAAAGAGTGGTTGCTCATGGAGGTAGTTCATGGGAAGGCAGTTAGTGGTGGAGGAGGTCGTAGTCGTACAGATGAATATACCATAGGAAATGTTAATACTAGGGAAGTAAAAACGCTCCCTGTATACATGGATTATTAAAATGGAGGATACAATGAGACGCTCACCAAAAGAAATTTTTCAGGAATTACGAGAAAGAATTGATCGAGACCGAGATAGTTATGTATACTATACAGACGTATTTGACACACTCCGATACATCATTGAAGCGGAATATAAGGATATTTTAGAATTATCCTTATTCCAGGATGGTGTGAATACCACAGGTCTTCCAGATGAATTCATCGCCGACTATATGAAGTGGAAGAGTAATATGGGTCAATTCAATGACATGTATCCAAAAGTTACCCATATCTCAACCAAGGTATTCTATAGTGATGATCATGGTTGGATGATCAAATTCAATATTGAAATGGCGGATAAAATTTAATGAGTCAAGAAGAGGTGCAAAGCATGATTAAATTAAATTGCCCTATTGAGCATCCGCACATCAAAGCAGTCCGAGAAAATGTGTTGAGCAAACACCTCTCAGGTCTAATCGATCAAAACGATCTTGCGAAGATAAAAACAAAAGTGTCGAATGCACTTAACTATGGATACAGTGATGAAAGGATCTTTCCGCCCGGTGTAAACCATAGTTCAATCTCAGATCGGCTGTATCTGGAATGCGCACAATTGAATGATCCATCGATTCATATGAATGATATTGCCTCTACAGAATTTGAAGTCATATTCGATCCTATCGACGGGATATTGAAGATTCGACTCAATATTATGGTTGATCGAGAGGAAGAAGGGACTCAGAATGCGAATTAAATTTGAACGAATGAATTTTGATGCAGAATGCGCATATGATCTCATTAATGAGCGAGGCTTTCTAATATCTGAATTACCATATTCGGATATTGATAAGACCATCCGTAATTTGGATGGTCCTCGTTCTCCCCGTTACGGAACCCAATATGAAGATGCGAATGCATATGTCGAACGATTCCGATGCGCATGCGGACAATACGTTGGATCTCAATGGGAGGGTGAAACATGTCCTAAGTGTGGAACAAAAATTGAATACAAAGATGTCGATATGTTGTATACTGGGTGGATCAATCTCTACCCATATCATATCATCAATCCATTACACTTTCATCGATTACAATCCGCATTATCGAAAAAGGTATTGGAGAACATCATTGCCTCTGACAATATGATTACATCCAATGGTGTAATGCGTCGATACAATAACGTCATTGAAGTAAAAAAGAATCAATTGATGTATCATAATATCGGCATTGATGAATTCTATCATAACTTTGAAGAAATTATGACATATTATTTATCCAAACGAAAACAGAAAGCGGATTTGATTGAACGACTGATCAAAGAAAAGGATATTGTTTTCTGCTCGAAACTTCCAGTATACAGTACGACACTAAGACCTACATCCATTACGATGGAATCATATTACTTCAATTCCATTGACCGACAAATCAATCCGTTGGTCAATATGAGCATTAACTTAAAAACAGCTCCACCAATTGAAGTGCCATTGTATTTATACCAATGCCAATTGCGCGCCAATGAAATTTGGAAACTAAACTTCCAAATCATTGATGGAAAACATGGCTGGATTCGCTCAAATATTCTTGGCGGATGCTTCAACTATTCTGCTCGTTCTGTAATTATTCTGGACCCAACATTGAAACTAGATGAAGTGGATGTTCCATATAAAACGTTTGCAAAGGCATATTCTGGTTTGATTGTCAAACGGTTGGTGCGAGAACGTGGATGGAGTAGCACGAAAGCATTCAATTACATCGAGCAGAATTTTAAATTCAATGAAGATGTGTATCATATCATTGAACAAATCGTTACAGAAGAAGAAATACCAATCGTCATTAATCGTAATCCTGAACATATTGCGGGATTGTAAACTTTCTTGAATTGCGGGAAACTACCTTAGAGCTCATTTAACCGCGGCGGCTGGTGACAGACCGTGCAGCAGTATACATAATGGTATACGGATGGTAAAATCAAATGAGATTGGACAATCCGCATCTAAGATAGAAATATACATATAATATTTCTATAAAGTTCCACGGCCATCCAAAGCTGCCATAGGAGAAAGACTTATGGAGGAACAGTGAGTAGAGTACAGCCAAGCGGTTGGTGTCTAGATGATACTAGTCTAGAGTAAATCCATTAAATGGAAGCGGGAAACTATCCATACTTGGTAACAGAGTATGGTGGAAGATCTGGCCTTTTCTGCATGGAGACATGCAGCAGTTCATAAGAGAACGGCATACGTGTAGCGAACGTATGTGACTAACAAGACAATCACATATGGATCCATCCTGAAGATGAAAATTCGACGCGTAAAGAATGATCCGGATGATTTAACCTTATCACTACCATCGGCTATACTTCCCGGCCTAAACGCAGACTTTGATGGCGATGAATTAAACCAAATTGCACTGCCGTTGAAAGAACTCGCACAACTAATGAAAGGATTCGATCCGACCGAAATGACAATCAATCGTGTTGATGGATCGATCCGTTTAGATATATCCGCGCTTGAAAATTGTACCCTGGCTATATTTAGTGATAATTAATAAAAGAGGAGGGGATTCCCTCCTCTTTATTTTTGACTCTGTTATCAACTTTTTATTTAAAATACCCTTCTAACTTTTATCATAATATCATTTTATGGTAAAAAGGAGTTATCGATCATGGGATTAATTAAGTTTCATATCAGTAAAATTGACAAAGATAAATGGGATCAGTGTGTCCAAGATGTTGCCGATATCCGTGCTGGAAAAATCAAACTTCCCATCGCAAAAGATGGCGAGCCTGGATTTTCACACAACGACTTCTCAGATGAGTATCGTTCAAAGTTAGACTCGATTGAATGGTATGCGAATAAGTATGTTCATCCGGCAACTCATCCAGCATCAATGATTACTGGTCTTGCACAGGTTGCATATTCCGGTGATTATAACCATCTGCTGAATAAACCATCTTCTCTTCCAGCGAATGGTGGTAATTCTGACACTGTGAATGGTGTTCGTGTCACAATCAGTGGTACCGCACCAGATAATCCAAAAATCAACAAAGAGTTGTGGATTGAACCAGCAACAACACTTCATTACATCTATACGGATAAAGGTTGGGTTGCATGTAGTGCTGTCTGGAAGTAATGAGATCGGAGGTATTAAATGTCTGGGATTAATGCAAGAGAAGATATTTCAAACCGTAAACTTATTACGGAAACGATTAAACTCAAAATTGCCGAGTTCATTGAGCTTGTTGAAGATGTAACAGTAACTCAATTAAATGGAAATAGCACATTCACTCTTCCAAAAAAACAGAATCCAGTTCCCCAGGAAATTCTAAGTGTAAATCCAGAGCAATTGATTACAGCAGATGAGTTTAATGCTGCAATGACTCAGCTTTGCTCCATATTTATCAAATTCAGAAGTTATTACATTCGATATCTTACATACCGGCACGGAGATGGTAGGCTTATTGCAGATTCCGCATATAGTTCGGGAGGGAATGTCATCAATAACTATACTGGTGTGATTATGGATGATGCAACCTTGACGCCAATTCATGTTGCTTCTGAAACCCAGCTTACGGATAAAAAAGTTACTGAGGTATTGGATGATCTTTATGAGCAATGGAAAAAGCTTCCCATGATCAATAAGACAATTGTAAATTGGGCATGTCATTGTAATTGCAATCATAGTTCAGGAGGATGGAAATGAGTATGACTGAGACTACTATACCATTTACAGATGATGAGCTTGTTGAACATTTTACAAAATCAATCGATAAGGTATATGATATATCATATAAAAACTCTTCCTTGAAAGGGGAAGAGTTTTTAACTTATCTTTTCAATGCAAATGTTCAATGTAACTTGATCGACAGCATCGTCGATCAAGAATTGTTGCATGCATATTTGCACGTCAACCGAGAAATATCAATTCCTCAGCTAAACTTCATAATCATAAATTCCATACTGAATGAAGAAGGACTTGTGTCATCAGAGTATGTGGACGAATTGCATGTTGTCATGAAAAGTTTCCATTATAACATGATTCAATTGGTGAATGATATTGAGTCAACTGTAACTGACGATAGTCCAGATTACATTGGAATGAATTGGATATCGTTGCGAAATGAACCACTATTCTGGGAATTGGTTACAAGGATTGCAGCAGATAATTCATTAACCGTGCATGCATATAATATTTTCGATAAATTTGTATATATGGAAAATCAAAATGCATATCAACGATTTTTGAATGAGCTAAACCCATATGGATTGTTATTTAATGTTTATAAAGAACCAAAAGAGTGAAATACCATGGTATTGTATTTAAAGATGACCGATGAGTGCAACCTTAGTTGCACTCATTGTTATAATGAAACGAAATGTGATCCAGTTCCACTAAATGATATGGTCGTATTTATTGATCGATGGAATAAAACATATCCAGATACATTTTATGTATTTCATGGAGGAGAACCATTCACACGAGATATTGATGATTTGATGAAAGTATCGAAACATATGGAAACGTTTCGAATTACATCGAATATGACAATTCCGTTATCCTCCAAACATATTGAATTTTTGAAATCGTGTCGGGTCATTACGACATCGTTTGATATTGGCATTCGTTTTGGGAATATGCGAAATTTGAATCGATGGATTCATAATATGAAACGATTCAATGAATTGGACATACCAATTCAGATGACAATTTGTTTGACCAATCATATTCTGGACATATCCTCTGAGAAATTTGTACGGTTTATGGCACGACTCCCTGTAGCAACCGTAAATTTTGAATATATTACATATACGGGAAAAGGATGCCAAATAAAAAATATTGTTCCGATGCATGCGGATGTCGATCAATGGTTATTAAAGCTTTATCAATACATGGAAGCGCATAATATTGGTCGGGAACAATTTATGGTTCTGAACCACTATCAGCTGGTCGCACTATACTATCGGAATTATACACAGACAAGATGTCTGGATTGTTGTAAACGCATGTTTACCATAAATCCGGATGGAACAATATCAGGATGTCCAGATACCGCTGGGCGTGTACTGATTGGAAACATATACCAATCAATGGATGAAATTCAATCATCCATTACAAATTATATCAATTCGAAGGAAGTTGCTCTTCCTAGGAAAGAATGTATGAGTTGCTCCTATTTTACTTATTGTAATGGAGGATGTCGCTCCATCCCATTCGATGAATCGGGATGCTCTTTCCCAAAAGAAACATTCAATTATATAAACCGAAAGCTGTTATAAATAACGGATTATATCCCATCGTGAAATGTAATTTTAACAACAAATATTAAGTTTTAGGAAGAGAAATATTTCTCTTCCTAAAATATTTTATAGGATATAGACATTATGAATATTTATCCAACGTTAAAATGCAATTTGGCATGCAATTTTTGCATGAATAAATTAATTGAAAATAAACCAGCATTGATTAACCATACTTTGGATTTAGAATTATTAAAAGAATCCATTAAAAATTATCCAGAATTTTTTAAAGAGGCGTCGATTTTGGGAGGAGAGATATCTCTCCTCCCAAAACAATACATAATCGATATGGTTGAACTGTTACAGAAAAATGGTTGTATTGTCGAAATTATTACGAATGGTACAACTGATATTAATTCATTCTTCGATTTTTCAAATGATATACTCGTGAGATAATGGATGATGTCGGCATCGTCGGGTTAGAGCATTTATCCAAACTAGGAAATGTCCGTCGATTGGAATTACACGCTCTCCTTCCTGTAAAAAATAGTGGATATCATTTTGCATCCGAAGAGCAGATGGAGCAAATCATAGACTTTGTTCAGTTGAATAAAAAAAGTACATATCGATTTTGATAAACAATTGCTATCGAAAAGTATATATGAGATTGCCGATTATTGTATTGATAAAAATTTAATAATTATGCCGAATGGATATTTTGGACACCAGTTTACAAAAAAGCGATTTGCAAAACTTGATAATTGTATGAATCATATCCGGAAAATGATATTCCAGTTAACGAAAACAGACTATCCGGCATGCAATACATGCGAATATTCCGATCGTTGTAAAATATTATATTTTGATCGATACTGTTTAGGTCGAAAGAAAATATTACGGAAGTTGGTGAACATGTGATCATATATACATCATTCAAATGCAACATGAATTGTAGTTTCTGTATGAATCGTCACTTATTACCAAATATATCGAATACATTAAGTATTGATCTACTCAAAAATTTTGTACAGCAATATCCAAATCTTTTCAAAAATTGTGTTGTTATCGGTGGAGAAGTTAGTCTATTACCAAAATCATATCTGTCAGAAATTATTTATACTTTAGCTAAAAATGAATCTGAGATTGAGGTAATTACAAATGGTTCCAACGATTTAAATACATCTCTGGATCTTCCAGATTATGTGAAATTAACCGTTAGCTATGATTTTCATTATCGACAAAATCATATTCAAACATTGAAAAATATTGTTAACTGCAAACGCGATATCCAAATTAATACAATTCTATCGAAAGAATTATTTGATGTAATCGGACTTCAACAATTACGAAAGATATCTACGTTTGGAAACGTAAGAAATATTTATTTATTCCCTGTCGTGCCATTTAATGATTCAGATTTACATCGTCCATCAGAAGAGCAGATGGAGCAGATTGTCGATTTGTGTAATATCGATCGTAAATTCAAGTTTACAGGAAATATCGAACCGTTATCATTTGAAGATAGGCATAATATCGATCAACTATTTGATCATATAATTGGAAATACATTAATATTATTACCAAACGGAAAATTTAGTTACATCTGGGCAACTGAAAATCTTGATACAATTCATGAATGTTTACAAGCGATAAAGTTGCATTTACAGAAATTTATACAGAACGATTATTGTCATGATTGTGAATTCCTCGGTTGTTGTTTTACATCAATGCGATTAAATTCTCCTTGCGATGGATATCCAAATGCGATGAGAAAGTTGGTATATGGATGAAACTATTAAATCATAATATTGAAATTTGCCCATCAATGGCATGTAACTATAATTGCTCCTATTGCTATTCAATGCCTCTATGGAAATATTATATAAACACGCCTCTTCCAAGTATTGAAAAAATCGATAAAATATTATACACTCTTCCATCCGATGTAAACCGTGGACGGATCATTTCCATTCTTGGGGGCGAACCGACACTATTACCGAAGTCATACATCGATGAAATGTGTAATATGATATTAGGGCATAAAGGTGTTCGATCTTATATTGCGACCAATTTATTTAAACCGGAAACGCTATGCGATATTCCAAAAGACATCGGGGTGACAATCACATGTCATCAACAATTGCTGGACATGGACATAATTGAGCTCCAAAATAAATTAGCGATGCTGAACTCAAATGTGTATCTCACTTATATTCTCCTTGCACAATCAGATGCACAATTTGCAAAAGTATGGAATATTTATATGCAAAATACGGAATTTATTGATTCGATTGAGGTGGAATTTCTTCATGGGAAAATGGAGATGGATTGTGTTGATAACGTCATTGTATATAAGAATTTTTTAATCAATCATATTAAAGAAATCCATGAAATGTTCCAACAAATTCGTAGAACATTTGGAACATCCATGTACAATCCTCCTCCGCCAATTAGCCCCCATTATGATGCGGAATCTGTGGATCTTTTAATATTAACTCCGGATCTAAAATTTACAATATCATCCCCAAATATCTACAATATAATTGAACTAAATGAAATTCCCTTTTTTAATACATATGAGGAAGCAATATCATTTATCCATCATGAATTGACGCATGCAAAAAATAACGGAGTTGGGTGTGTCGAATGTCCATATTTCTTTAAATGCACATCCATTCATCGAGATATTCCGATTTCAGAATATCATCAGTGCAAGTTGTATCAAGTATTCACAAATATTCGATATGAGGATGGAATTTTATGACGAGAGATTTGATTAATTTTGACATATACCCATCGTTGGTATGTAACAAGGGTTGTCAATATTGTTACATGAATGAAACGAAATGCCCTGGGCTATTGGATTTATCCGTGGTTGACGAATCATTACACCAAGTATCAGAAACGTATAAAGATTCTATTTTAAAAGTTTTTCTACTTGGCGGAGAACCATTGATGCTTCCAGTATCATATTTAAACAAGCTTCTCTACATCTGCCGAAAATATACCGATGTGATTGCAATTGCAACAAATTTATCATATTATAAAAAATTTTCAGATATCGATGATGCGTCCGAACTCATTATGACATCATCCATGGACAACATCATTCATATTTGCGAATCCGGAAAAGATAAATTTGATGATTGGGTTAGGATTGTTGAAGAGAATAATCTACATCCAAACCACCCAATTCATTTTGGAATGGGAACGTCTTATATCAAGGAACTGTTCTATACAACGCGTGTAATTGATGCATATGCTGCAAATATAACTCACATCGATGTTGAAATGTTTCATGGAAAATTTCGCCGAGAAGATTTGGATTATCTAAATAAATATAAACAGTCATTGATTGATACAATTCCAAAAATAAATCAATTAATCTCAATATATAAGAAGAAATCGAAAGAACATGATCGTATCCTAAGCAATGCATGCTTTATGGGTGAAAATGAATATCTTCGCCATGTGTATACAACTGCGTTGCTTCCAGATGGAAAATTTTTAATTGGTGACGTAAATGTATACAACATGTTAGAAGATGACACCATACAGTATTTCGATAATGCAGTTGATGTATTGAAATATTTTTCATCGATATTTGATATATTTAAATCGAAAGATGGTGGAAGGCACACATGTCCGGAATGTCAATTTTTTAATCGATGTGTCGTTAACCACGTATCAAGAAGATTTAGTGATGTATCTGAATGTGATATTTATCAAACATTTTTGATGTATATGAAGCCGGTCGATCACGATCCATTCATCAATAAATCATGGATTTGGTTTATTCCGTAATATTAATATTTAGGAGGATTATTAATGAATGCTGGTAAAGAAATCATTGGGCAATTTCATGAGATTTATAATTGCAAACATGCTATAATAAATGTATCAAATCAGTGTCAATTGGCGTGCAGATATTGTTTCGAACATGATAAGAATGGGGAGCTAATGAGCTTTGATACTGCTAAAAAGATAATTGACGAGATCGCCTTATCTCGGAAGGGCAAGGAAGCATTTATCAGTCTTTTTGGTGGAGAACCGTTTCTAAATTGGGATGTAATCCATAAATTGTTGCAATATATTGATGAGAGAAAATATCCCATTGATGCTGGCGCTACTACGAATCTAGTATTATTAACTGATGATATGATCAAAGATATCATAAAATATGATTTACGTTTGTTAATATCAATTGATGGAACAAAAGATGTTCATGATCGAAATCGAAGCAATTCTTTCGATCAAGTATATAAAAATCTCATAAGGTTAATAAATTCTGGTTTACCAACTGAACGTATTATGATTCGAATGACAATATACCCAGATGTATGTTCACAATTATTTGATTCATTTAAATTTATATGGGATATAGGCATTCATCGAATATCACCAATAGCAGTTGGAGACACCGAATGGTCTGAAGAAAACTTATCAATATATGCAGATCAGCATCGAAAAATTATGGAATTCTAAAGAAGGATTATATGATGATGAAATGCATATTAAAAATGCAAGCGATTTTATATCTAACCTCATGTCAGATGGCGGTATTTCATCAGTGAACTGTAAAATTGATAGTAATCTAAGGTGTTCTTTTTACACAAATGGTGATATCTACACGTGTCATCAACTGCCATATGCAGATGGTATTGAACCTCTTGGGAACATATATGAGGGAATTTATACCCACCCAAATTCATATCACAACTTTACAACGGTGCGATATGATTTGAGCCGCTGTGATGGATGTATTGGAAAATACATATGTAAAATGTCATGTCCAGCTCAGAATTATCGGACAACAAATAATATGAATATTCCAGACATTGCCGTTTGTTCTATTGCAAAAATCCATGTAACAAATATTATGTATATTCATAATTTACTCATGCATATGGATGATGTAAAACATCCTACATTGATAAAAATAAAAGAAAATCTTCTAGTTAAATATAAAATGGATAAAACATTTTCCGGAAATGTATTTTCCAATAAAAATATTCTAACTGATATTAAAGATATCCAAGATAATATCATAAGATTGAAAAATAATAAAATTATTATGAAAGAATTGGAAATTGCATTTAAAATGCATATGACCTGGATTATGAATTATATGAGGGATTTTATCGAATATGCAAATGTGAGGGCTAAATATGAGTGAATCAGTAATGCACGGCACCGTTGAAATTACATTCCCTTCCAAGGCTGAAATAAATGGACCAATTGTTATTAATAATATCGAAAATTTGTATGAAGCATTCAATACATTATATATCGAATATATGAATACATATGATGTATTTCGTAATCCAGTTATTATTCCTAAAAACATTTTACCATCACAACGAATAAATGTTGGGGGTCCATATAAAAAACATATGAAGAAGCGTAGTCGCGGATTTTACCGTGTTCAAAACTATAGAATGATTTATCCCAAAACACCGATCCTAATATCAGACAGAAAACATAGGTTTGACAAAAATGGAAAAGTTCAAATAACAAGCCAACTGAAAATTGAAATAAATGATCTTGTTGCAGTGAAAGAATATAGTGAATTAATAGATAATATTAAAAAACTATTTGCGAATATCGATATAAATAATCCAAAAATCGGTACACAAATCTTAGCAAAATATCAAACAAAACTCATTGAATATATTCGATCCATAAATGAATTTATATCCAAATCCGAATATATATGGAATAATGAAGATGATACTTGCCAGCTTAATTGTCAAGTCTCATGTCAAATACCCTGCCAGATATCCTGCCAAAGTTGCGATACAGTTCAATGTGCTGACTATTGTACTGGTGATACTCCGTGCGAACATTGTGATGTAAGTTGTGATAGTGGTCAGGATTGTGGATGGTAGTTGTCATTGACAAGTTAATATATTTCATATTTTATACAAATAATGGAAGGGATAATCCCTTCCATTATTTATTAATCTATCAATAATATTTTTATTATATATTTTTAACGTAAGACTAATTTTATCATTTATCTATTGGAGGGCGTCTTGATGCAATATTCAATTCCAATCATAAATACTGCGGAAGAGTGTGAGAAACAATTTCCATCCACATTAATCATTTCAAACTTTAAAACATTTGATGCATTCGATGATCTTTATGATAAAATTTATATATTGACATGCGCAATTTACAAAAAGCCGATGTGTAAAGATTTTCGCATCAAATTTAAATTTTATCCGGAAGACGAAAAAGTATATGCATTATCTCCGCAAAAGATGCTGATTAACCTAAATGCATGGAGACCATTGGTGATTCTAAATGAAGTACAAAAACTTTATTCGACTGAAATTAAAGTACTAGACCGTAGCTTCATGCTAGAGCAGATGGTCAATCAGCGTACGCGACTTGGATTGGAATCCAAAGTTCTTCAAGTATTGATTGACTACGGTATTCCATATAGTGATTATTCAAAATTATTCAAAACTCTCATTGAGAGTTATCAGAAAATTTCGATTGAATTTGCAGCACTGGATCAAGCATGTATTATGACACTTGAATCTGTATTCTTGAATGATTATAAGAACTCAGAAAAGATTCGAGAACTGAATAATCTTGTTGTTCCAGATAGTATGCAAACATCTGAAGTGGAACAATTTCTTGCGCAAAAGAATCGTGAATTGATTACAGAGTTTGCGAAAACAAAGAATCCAATCTGGTATATTTCCAAAGCAGGAAATCATATTAAGGATAAACAGGTACAAGAAATGTTTATCTCCTATGGTCAGATTCCGGATATTTCTGGAAATGTTATTCCATATACAATGAAGGGGAATGGATTCTCAACCGGATACACAGATCCTACGACATACTATATCGCTGCAACAGGATCTCGACTATCTGCCATTGCGAATAAATCGTTCATGGGAGATGCCGGATACTTGGCGCGTAATTTGATCATATTGGCTCGTACCCTAACATTATCCAGCACCGTGTATGATTGCGGTACAAAACACATGATCAAATATTATGTGCGAGATGGAAAATTTCTCCATGCATTGGAAAACAAATGGGGAACGGAAACATTGGGTGAACCAGTCCAACTGATTAAATATCATACCCATAAACATCTCATCGGGAAACATGTATGGGTGCGTCATGTTGCAACATGTGCTCTTGGAAATGAATGTTGTCATGTATGCTATGGAAATGATGCACACCTTGTATCCAATATGCCTGGTATGGCCATCTACAATACGGAGGTATTTTCCGAACCAGTCGGCCAGGGTATTCTATCTACAAAGCATCTACTCTTTACAAAAGCGAATCCGTTGACATTCGGTGAAACATTCTCTAAATATTTCAAATATCTATCTGGTGATATTTACATCAATGATGAAGATGGCATCGATGTAAAAGGAAAACTTTCCATTCGTATCGAAGAACAAAATCTTATTCCGGTCAATAAGAATGATACCATGGACCATAATACATTTGGCTCGAATGTTGTATTCCCGATCTATGTATATAATATGACAAATAAAACATACGATCCGATTGACTTAGATGGTCAGGAATCCACATTCATCGAATCATCGGCCATGAAATATTTCGAATTGGTTGAAGATAAAACAACGGGTAAGAAATATTTCGAAATCCCATTTGATATCATTTCATCGGAAATGGAAGAACGATTTGCATCGGTAGAAACAAAGAATAATGGTATGGCAGATAACCTTCATGCCATCATGGATCTTCTGGATACGCGTGCATTGAAATATGAAAATATGCATGAACTGGCTCAGGACTTCCTTGAATTGCTTCTTGATGCAGATATTCGATGCCGCTCGGTACAATCGGAGATTATCATCAATCGAATGGTTCGGGATGCAAATAATCCATACGAGCGTCCTGATTTCTCCAAATTCAAAGAACCAGAATATGTAATTCTAAACATCAATCAAGCAATCCTCAAAACAAAAGCACCAACGCTTGGGCTATCCTATCAGGAAGTAAAGCGACAAATTTTGAGCGATGCATTGTATGATGAAAAAGATAATCCTTGTTATGAAGATTATCTTTATGGAAGATATGTCTCAACCGATCGGTTGAAGACACTGTTAAATTCAGAAGAGGAGGAAACTCACCATGAGTGAAGAAGTAAAGAATGAAGAGGTCGAGATGGAAACTCCATTAGAGGAGACATCTACCGAAGAGTCTACTGAGAATGAAGAAAAGAAAGATGCAGATTTTATTCTCGATCAGATGAATAAACTGATCACGGAAAATACCGTAGCCATCATCAACTCACCCGAAGTGCAGAGTGTCCTAAAAGAGATCAAACATATCGATGAGGATGATCTCAAGGCTATTGTTAAGGCATTAGCCATTACCGTAAATATGTCATGCTTTGCAACGACAGTTTTCTACGATCGTCTTCTTGGGGAAGAAATTAAGAAGAACTTCCAGAATATGGTTGATCATATCAATTATATGAAGGCAGATATGATCGGTGTGAAGGAAGCAATTAAAGTTCACAACAACAAGATCTCTGATCTAGAGAAGAATGCAATTGTTTCTGATATCAAAAAGCAGTAATATTTGAAATAAATTATAGGAGGGATGATTCCCTCCTATAATTTTTTATCGCAGAATATAAATTATATATTATTTCTATATGAGGGATATCAAGATGTTCATTTATCCTAGGAGGGGATATATATGCCAATGCCGCTGATCAACAAGAAGTTTTGCACTCTGTCGGATGCAGGTTCCCAGGAATTCTCCATCCTCGTATTCGAAGATGGGATGATCTACTTCAACGAGAAGGTTGGGGTACATCAGCTTCTCGCCGCGCTCTGCATCGCACCAGAAGGTATGGGCGTACTGAAGAAAGCATTCCGCACAAAGCGGGAGAACCCGTACCGACTCACGAGCGAGTACGATGCAATGTACCGCAACTACGTGTATACGTTTACGCGTACGCTGACGATCGGAGAGGATCTGTATGAGATCGTGAACTCCGACGTCGTGCTCATCGATGACAACGGTTTCATCTCCGTTGCGATGCCGCCGATGCGCCTTGCGGATCTTTCCGTGATTTTGCGCGATAAGGACAAGGTCTGGCGGGCAGCATACCATCTGTTGAGCGAGCCTCAGACGTTCAAGGATGATGTGATCAAGGATGCAATCCTTGAGATGATCTACGACCAGTGCCACATCTCCATCGAATGTGTCGGCGAAGGAAAGTTCCTTGTGGGCGCAAGCAAGGATAGCGGATGGATGATCGACGAGTAAGATCTGTGGGAGGGATGGTTTCACATCCCTCTTTATTTTTGATACGACAAATAATGAGGAGGATTATTCGTGCGTAAATTACTTCGACCACCGGGATGCACAAATATGCTTCGTGTTGCATATCTGACACCTGGATACACTTTCGTTTCTGTGAATCGGAAAGATATTCATCGATTCATGCAGTCTCGACGGATTATCTCTATAAAGTATACGGGCGCTAAAGATAGTGAGCTATTCGAACGTCCAGAAGGGGCAATAAAAGGATGGCTTATCACAGATAAATGGGGACAGTATGAATTTACGGATCGGAAAGCCACCATTCGACTCATACGTCGATTTGAAGTCGACGATAGCCGCCATGCTGAATTTACATTTAAGCCGTTTCTTAAAAAAGAATGCGAATATGCCCTACGATTGGCCAGGCATGATGGTCGATATTATATGGGTATTCCATGGGCTCTCTACGATTCAACCTACTCCTATCCAGTATCGATTCTCAATGGAGAGTTGAGTGAATATTTTGATCTTTCCCAAATACATCTTTTCCATGTTATTGTGAAAAATCCAAAAATACATGCATATGTTCGATACTTCTTCGAATGTATGTTGGATGGTGAGTGGGTTGCAAAGATGTCAATCGATCATGAAAAAATTTCAGAACCGATGAGCGATGATACGCTTCGAACAGCTCTGAAATCAATTCCGGCCGATACGATTAAGAGTGTATATATTACACATCGTGTGATAGGAGGATAAATTGTATGAAAGCATTCTTTGACGAAATTCGTAGTGTAACAGAATTTCGGTTGATGAAAGATCGGTACATTACCTTCCTCATTAATGGAAAGCAGTTTCTAAAATTTCTCAAATCACATCGCATTGAAAAACTCACACTGGACTATGGAAATAGTTATTATCTGCATCTCCAACGTGAAGTAGATCGATGGCATTTTGAAAGTAAAATTATCTCTTTCATATACTTGACCGGATTTGAATTGTTTAAATACCTACACAAGGAAATTCCGGTCATGATCAATGGTTACTGTAAACCATACAGTGATCTTATGAATGAAAAAGATCGGCGGATTCAAATTTCCCATGAAGATGAAGATGAATGGCGTGTCACATTAACCCGCCATGCATTCCTATCGCAGGGATACAGACTTGAATTGGAGGATCAATTTAAATGAGTAGAAAAATTTTACAATTTAAGGAATTTCCGAGAATACGATTTGATGGATATAATCGAGTGTCGTTCAACTGTTCCGATGATACATTTCTTCGATTGGCCCGTTCTGTATATACGAAGAAAATTGAAATCGAACTCAAGAATGAGGAAGTGAGGGTTTATGAACATCTCAGTGGAAATCGGTACTGCCGTCACTTTGGTCAGAATCATTGTAGTCTATCACGTCTTGAGAGCGAAGAGATACTGAAGCTAATCAAAGACAATCGTCCGGATTATTGTCGTCTGCGATGGATGTCAGGTGGAGTTAAATTCAATATCTATATCTCCGTTCATTCACCTGGAGATCAATTGCGCGTCAATGTTCCCAGAGAACTCTTGCCTGCACATTATCGAGATGAACTTCTCGTCCTATCAGATTTCCAAGAGGATGATGAATTATGGATGAAATTCTTAACGGATACCAATACCATTAATGCATTGCGCATTAATCCGTTAACGAATACTACCGAGCGGCACGTATTTACATCCATCGATGAATGCGGTAGTATTTGGCAGTGGGATATTTACGGATATGAAGGTATAACAAATTCTGGTGAGCTCACATCAAAGAGATTGATTGGGATTCTACAAAGGATTTTGACAGGGAAAAGTGCCGAAATATACGTCAATCAAAAGCCGAAGCATCCATTTAATCGCCAGTTATATCTATCAGACCCCGACATGGCACAGTGATATATTATCTTCATAGAGTGATTCATTCTATATAGGAGGAAAATATCATGACACTCAAAGAAATGTTCATCAAGGCGCATTCCCTTCCGGTGGATCAGTATGGTCTGTTCAAGATTGATGGAGAAGAAATTCTTCACATCTATCACTCCGGCTCGCAGATCAATGTCATCGAAAGGGGTGAGCCGGCATGGAATATCATCGATTACGGGAATAAGTTCGATGTGATTCCCGTTGCGGATGGTCGCAGTCGTTGGGAAGCGGCAGTTCCGTATCAGCCGAGCGCGGATGTGAACACGCTCCCAGAACGCATCAAGAATGCGTTCAAGCTCGGCGGCATCGTTGCGTGACCGATAAGAATGGGCAGGGGAAATTTCCCCTGCTTATTTTTTTAATTATTATATATTCTTTAGGTAGGAGGGATACATTATGATTCTACAGCAATTGTTATTTCAAGATCGTGTTTGGTATAATGGTTCGATTGCGACAAATTCAGCAAAGAAATTATTCTTTTATCATATCACATATACGAATGCAATCGAATTATGCCAGAAATATTTTATGCGCGGGCAATTATATAAAATCATGTTACGGCAATTTCATCGATACATCAAAGGAATCGATGATGTTTTGAAATCTTATCAGAATATAAAACATGATATGAAATCAATTGATGATATTCTCAGTAAAGTTGTATTTGTAAAGAAAGAGGAAATACGTCGTTATCCATTCGATTCCAATGCAGTATATAGCATTTTTAAGAAAGGGAAACAATTTGGGATCATTCGATTAAAGAAATCAAATGGAACATCGTGGTTTGATATTAACGATATTCATCGAAGAATTATTGCGAAATATAATACAAAAAATGTATGTTCTGTGCGCGTAATTAAACACCATCGTCGATCGAAAGTAAATCGAATCGACTATTACGGCAATTTTCAATTACTATGCAAATATATATCTGCACCCATTCTCTGGAAACATCCCCATTTGTATATGGATAGTATCATGAAATATCTCAGCAAAGGATGTGAAAAAGTTCCAGTTCCTCTGAATCCACTGATTGTCCAAGATATTCTTGATCATGATTACATTCTGGAATATCCAAAATATGATATTCGGAGTTTCTATCATCTCATTCTCGATGGGGTTATTCATGGAATGAAGTCTCTATATATGACATTATATCGTATCGGGGATAATCCATCCTTGTTCAAAGTATTTCAGATTGCACGAAATTGTGGCGTTGAAATTTATGTGAATATAGAACTAAATGCATTTGGAGAAAAGAAACGGAATATGCAATGGGCAAAACGAATGCATGAGATCGGTGTTCATATTCAATTTCATAACTTTGAATATGGGGTTAAAACACATTCCAAACTATGTCTGATGGAATTTGATACATTTTCCATTGCACAGATTGGAACAGGAAATTACAATACAACAACGTCATCGCAGTATTGTGATATGTCATACATTACAACCAATCCATCCATCGTATGTTCCATCAAACGGTTATTTCGGGTATTGTTATCAGAATCATCTGAGGGGCAATTAAAATTATTCGATGAGGTATTGGCCACAGGAAATAATTTCATGGAACGATTTACCAAAGAATTTGATTATGAAATCAGGAAAGGAAAGGATGGTTATATTCGAATTAAATGCAATGGTATTGACGATGAGTATCTGGAAGGAAAAATTGGACATGCATTGTATGCTGATGTAAGAGTTGATGCAATCATTCGTTCTGGTGCACGATTTCCAAATTCATATATGAAGAAGATGATAATCAAATCGATTGTATGGGATAAACTGGAACATGCTAGAATTTATCAGTTTGGAAAAAAGAATCCAAGAATTTATATCGGTTCTTTGGATCTGCGTTCCCCGAAGATTGCAAATCGCATTGAGGTGTTGGTAAAAGTGGTTGATCCTGCATGCAAAGAATACTTATTGCGATATCTCGATCGTCAATGGAATGATTCTAAACATGCATGGAAACAACTATCAAAGAAAGAATATCAAAAGTTGTAAGTTGGTGAAATATGTATCAACCAAATATGACAACCTATTTGAATCCGGATATCGAATACCTCTTTGATCATCCAATTTATGAATATGACATGAAGAATGCAGGGTTCAGCATTATCAATGAATTCCATCTTTTATCTCAGGATATTATTCGTGATTTATCTAAGATGGAAAAAATGAAACAAACCATTGAAATCGGAAAACTCCAGCGAGACGATAAAGAATTCTCGAAGCGCTTATTAGAGAAATTCGCATATTGTCGTAAAATATTCTTAATGGAAAATGATATTCAGGACGACGAAATCATTTCCGTCAAGAAGGATGCATTCTTCATCACCAAGAAATGTTTTAAAACAAAATTCGGAATGATTCAATTCCGCATCAAGAATGAGTATAGCTCATATTTGAGATTGGTTGAGAATCATAATATTGAGTTATATTATAATGATGAGACATTGGATATCAAAGGGATCGGTGAATCCGGAATTTACAAACACAAACTCTATATGATTGCGTTCATCAATGATATGATGGGAAAATTGGAAACGCATGATAGTGGAGTGAAACGATATTTAAAATCATTCATCCGCCGATATAAATCAAATCTGTTGGATGAAGCGTACTACCTCGAATTCAATAACAAATCAATGGAAATTGATCCATACTATAATTGGATCCATGTGGTAACACCATTTGTGAAACTCATTACAATGCAATAGGGTTGGGGTAAATTACCCCAACCCATTATCTTATATATTATAATGAAAGGAGGGATGTCATGTGGATTCCGATCAAAAAGTATACATGTTATTTATTCGATCACATGGTATGTTCCAGGAAGAATTTTACGGATGGTCTGTTTACCGCAAAGCGATAAAAACATTTCTAAAGCAACGAAAAAAATCCAAATATATTGTAAAGATTGGAAAATACCATGATCTAGAATTGATGGAAGGGCGATTGGATACAAACGCATCTCTCTATATGTTGGATACCATATCACTCCAATCACAAACTGGACACAACATGATCATTTTAACAACAAAGCACGAATTGAATCTTTTCGAGAAAGATTTAGCATTACAGTTAAAAGATTATTGTTCCATGGATAGAGTGGATGACGGAAATGATATTCATGTGTATGTGACAATGTATGAATTGTTATTCGATGAATATCAACTTCCATTGCAAACACTTGGATATTATCCACATGAGTTAGAGGATATGTATGGAAGTGAAGAGGATAATGCACGGGCATACTTAGATTCAGTATATGACGACATTTCTCCTCTTGATTACGATACGAAACTATCCATGATATTGGCGGAAGCTCCATTGCGGAATCAATATCTATCCTCAGGATTGTTATCCAAGATAATATATTCTGCGGAAGCTTTCATTAAAATAATGAGGGATCGGATGTGATATAATGAAAACTTATTCGGAAGGAGATCAGATCATCATCTATTGCATTACGTTTGAGGATACTCGTGAAACCATCACGCATGCATGGACGGATGATAAAGAACTTGCAAAGTGGTATTTAAAATTTCATCATTCAAAACGAATGAAATTGAAACGGATCGATACCACATATGAAGATGCTCGTGATTTCATATCCAATTACATGTATGAACAAATTAAAGTTGGATATTTGATGACAAAGCATCCGCGAAAGAAAGGATCCGTTACGATACCATTTCCAGTCACGGATGTAGAACGACAGTTCTTGGATGATGAAGTTGCTGATCTGTGCAATGGGTATGTTGGATACCAGACGATCTATGAAATGGCTCCCTTCCTAAAACGAAAATGGGAGTCGTTACTGATGAAGGATCTACAATTATATTCCGTATTGGAATATGTCATCAACAATCATATTGGTAAAATTGAATGGATTACCGGTATGGATGAAGTGCGCATGTTGCAAATGTATATGCCGGATAAATTTGATTGATGGAGGGGATAAATAATGGAGAAGATTCTTCGAAGTCTAATTCAAGAAATCATTCCATTCGATCTACGGGTCGAATTGGATTTACTCAGTAGACGAAGAGATATCCATAACAAAGAAAAACATCAAGAGTTGATTTTATTGTTACGGAAATATGGAATCGATGATATTGTTCAATTGGGCCCAGGTACAAATCGATATGCCATTAAGCTCAAAGGATATGTTATCAAATTTGCAACGGATGCAGATGGGAAGATCGACAATGCAAAAGAGTTTGCCATGGCCAAACTACTTCAACCTGGGGCAATTCGCGTTCATGAGATATCATCGAATTATACCATTCTTGTTTGTGAATATATCCAGGTGTTTGGATCTTATCTGGAGATGAAACAGTATGAGGATAAGATCCGAAAGATTTTGAAGAATTGGTCTTCCGTATTTCTCATTGGTGATGTTGGCATTACTGAAAAGAATTATTCAAACTGGGGAATTCGAATTGGTACGGAAGAACCCGTGTGTTTGGATTTTGCATATGTATACCGCGTATCATCCAAACTGTTTACCTGCGATAAGTGCGGTATCGGTATTCTAACACCGAACGATGACTTTACCCAACTTTACTGCAATAATCCTCATTGTGGAAAGAAATATGATTTCTCCGATATCCGATTAAAAATCGGAAATGATCTTCATGATCATGAAATCGGGGAGCTCGCCGATCGAGGATATTTACTGACGCATTCACATGCCAATATGGTATTGGATGAAATGAGATCTTCTTATCTAAAACGAAATAAGAAAAAGGTGATAGAAAAAGTAGAAGAAGAGAAAGTCGAAGATGAACCTGATACTTTCGTTATGCCATATCCACTATAAATTATATATTCTATTATTAGAGGATATGATCTAGTTTAAGGAGGAAAATTGAAATGATTAAGGTCAATCTCATTCCGCTGAAGAAATCCATCCCGACGGATGATATTCCTAAGCCGCCGGTGAAGGTTGTCACCGCTCCGATTCCTGTCAGCAATCCGGAACCAGAGGATGAGACCCTGGATGAAATTTGGGATGCCGTCGAGTTGGCTGAAAGTCCTCTGAAGGACGTTCGCATGTTCCAGCCATTGGCGTCGGACATTGCGAATTCTCTGACGGAGAAAATCGTTCTCCCAGACAGTCCGTTGTCGAACTATCGCAAGGACTGCGGGAATGCCATCTACCATGGCATTATGCAGGCAGCCGGATTTGTCAAAGTCGGTAAGAAGTATGGCGGTACATGCCATCTGATCGACGAGCAGCAGAAGGTCACCCTTCGCTACGTATCAGAATATGCCAAGACGCGCACCGTCGATGTGAATATTCCGAGCGACATCACAGAATCCATTCTTGCATATTATTGCAAGAAGGAATGGGATGCGGCGCTGCGGAGAACATTTGCTGAAGTGCTTGGTGCTGCAATACTGACACCGAGTAAAACAGAAATCCCCTCAGAGAAACCGACAGTTACCGTTCATCCGGCAACGACTGAGGAAAAGAAGGACTGCGGTACATCCGCGCAATCAAACTTGGATCCAAATCACATTGTGATTGAGATGCAGCTGTCAAAGTTTGATGCAGATACAGTCTATGTAAAGTTCGTTGATCGCAACGGACGTCTCGTAGACATTCCCATCTATATCCGAGATATTGGCGATATTATCGTTGAAGATGATCTGGATATGGATGGAGTCCTTCAGATGTTTGCATCGTTCTTTGATGGCGACGTCAAGATTGTTCCGACAGGTGAGAAGGAGATGGCATCTCTCTACAGCATTTACCAGGGGGAATTTGTCATCAAGACAGCGCGAGTATCTGCATTCGACACTGGCGAGCCTGTAGAGCTCAACGCAGAACTTCTTCTCTTGCTCTATCGCATCCTGGATCGGTATTCTAAGCTGCAGAAATTCATGTATCTCTGGGAAATGCCAGTACTTGAAAAACATGATGAGTCCGAAGAAGATACCGAAGTCGATGACGATGAGATGATGCGAGCGGCAACATCATTTGGTTCAAATGATTCGGAAGATGGAGGCATTATCGAAGATGATACTGAAGATTATCTTGCGATGGCAGCGTCTCGTCCATCCGATGACGAACTCTCTACAAGCGATGAAGACGATGATACAGAAATGTTTGCTCCGATTCGTCGCAAAAAGTAAAAGGTGATTTATGTAGGAAGGGGGGAATCATTCCCCTTCCTATATATTTCATTTTTGGAAAGGAGTCGATATGATCTACATTGTAAGTCATGAGAAATTTCTCATGCATATGATTGATTATTTCACTAGAGATGAATTGTCTTATTTGGAATATCGAATCATATCTGCTGGGATGATTGCAGGGAATAATCTGCTGTCCGTTGCGAGTGCGAATGCACTATTTCCATCGTTCGAAAATCAGAATATTTGGATCGACACACAGAATTTAGATGCGCTAAAACAAGGATTTTATGAAGATTTGGATTACGAGTATAATACTCTATATCATTCGATTGTGGAACCATTTAGCGAACATCTTGATGTTGTTTTACTTACAACCGATCAAGAATATGTGTATCTTAAAATCCTTGCCGAATATCTAAGGGAGCGTTCCAAGATTCCAGTAATTGATTTGAATCGATTATTTGATAAAGGAGAAGTCGATCCGATCAAATGGAACCCAAAACGTATTCGGGATTCCATTCTTAAACTTCAACGGAAAATAAAAGAAGCCAATAATGATTCGATGGCTTCAACTGCTTCCGGAAGATTAAATCTGCTTGATCACATGAATCGAAAAGAACGCATCAAGAAACTGATTCAAATCGGTGTTGATGTTGATGCTCATGAGTCGGATGAAGTAATCCAAGAATTGCTCATGGAGGCATGGGTGAAAGATGACGAATAATCGTCATCTTTTTTGCACGCCCTGAAACAAAACCTTAATAAAGTTGGGCTTGTTTCTTTATTTTTTATAAAAAAGGAGTTAATCATTATGCCAAATCCAAATCCACCATCAGGTGCAAATACAATCAATATCGATGGAAAAAGTATTGCTAATGCCGCTAAAACCGTATATGGTATTGATCAAAAATTGAAAAAGTTTGCAACACCTGCAACCAGTATCATTTCAAAGGCATCGAAATCAATTCTTCAATTTCCAATCTATATTACAAAATCAATTCGTATCAATGAAGCACAGGTTATTGGTAAAACATTTGAACGTTATTATGCATCATTGGTGCAGGCTGCGCTTGCACAACATCCAATTATCGATCAAGAAGATGCAAATGGAATGAAGTTCCTCCGTCAGTTCCATATCAATATCGATTCTTCCGGATATGGAACAAAATTAAATCCGCTTACAACAACAAATGACATGTATCCGGCTAGGCCCGTTCCTCATACGGAATCGGCGATTGATGAAGTGGATGGGTTCATCATTGAATCCCTTCATAATGTTATTGAGATTAATGATAATCTCATTCTTGAATGCAATGCATTTGCGCCAACGAAGGAGATGGCATTCTTTATCAGTGAAAGTATGCGTCTCGCAAATCCTCCACTTACTGGATTCTCATATCTAGAAGCAGCTCCACCAAAAAATAATGTTGTAAAGGAAGTTAAACCGCAACCATCACCATCCGTGCTAAAGGATGTTGAAATTAAAAAGTGGAATTCCTTGACGCCTTATGCAATCACAGCGACATTCAAAATTCGGAATGGTAAGGAAATTCGAGACGCCGTCACGTATGTCATTGGTGTTAAGACAGTTCTCCATCCCGTTGAATTGAAGGATTTGAATGATGATCTGGAAGATATTGTGAATGGTAGCAATCGTAAACTTCAGAAGGTTCGATATACAAGTGGAGAAATTTCTGGTAAAGACTATTTCCTCAATCTTTCCAATATCAAGAAGAATGCATCCCGTGCACTCAAAAAGACGAATGCTTGGCTTTCAACATTGAAGCAACTTGCCGACTATCAGAAACTTTCAGGAACCATTATCAATGCACACGGAAAGACTCTTCCGATTCCAAACGGCACGATGGTACTATCCCAAGCAGATGTCATTTATCTGCGGGATAATACAGGTATTGATCTGAACGATATTAATACAACGGCGAAGTTCTGCAATTCTCTTTTCCTAATTGCACTGACAATTGTTGATGAAGTTGCCGGAACAATGAAGATGTACTTTGATCGGAATGTGGACTGGGATGTGCAATCCATTGCTTCTCTGGATGCTGAGATCCAGAAGCAGGATAATTCCAGAATTAGTTCAGAGCTCAGTAAAATGATCAATCGTTGATATAGGAGATGTTGTGAATGTATACAAAAAATTTATATTATGATATTCAGGATATCTTTATGAAGGGATATACTGAAGGGACTGTAGCATATAATGAAGCATCAATTGATGTAAAGAAGTTTGGTGGGAAAATCCTCGGATTTATGAAGAAGATTATTCGTAAGATTGCATCCAAGTTTACAACGAAAAAGCTGACGAAGGTCGATAGTGACATTCGGGGATCAAAAGGTAATGTTGATAAGTTTAGTCATATTGCCCCGCTAGAAACATCCATCCGTGTGTTGAAAGAGCTAAAGAATGCTACTGCAAATAAAGTTGGCAATGACATTGAATCGATTGTTTCATCACTGAGATCATACAAACAGTATTATGAAAATGCTTACTCCAAGCAGGCAGATCTGATCATTATCGAGTATGAATGCACCCTTTATCTATGCTATACAAGTGCACAGTATGCACTTGCGTGTTATTACAATTTGGATGGAAACGTAGCAAAGCAGACGAATAAGGAAACGTATGTAGAGCATGGTGGACTCATCTTCGATACACTTCATCGAATGGCGGAAAAGATAAAGGATAAGAGTCATGTTGATTATATGAAGGAAATTGTAAAGATTTCAGAAAACATGGTTCTTCCTGTACACGAGGCCGGCGGTGCTGGAATTGAAATCACAATTGATGGGATTTCCAACATTGTCGACAATATTAATGCCATTGCGAGATCCGGAATGAATATCTTCGGTATTGTTAAACGCTCCCTATTCGGGATCATCCCACTCATCCAATGCGCAGTATCCATTTGGTATCGTCGTAAAGTAAATACGATTATGGAGCTTGATGAGCAAATTCGTCTCATTGAACGTAATATGGAACAGCTCAAGAATCGAAAAAACATCGATGATGATAAGAAGGAAGAAATTCTGAAGAAGCAACAGGCTTCTGTTGATGAACTTCGTAAGAAGAGCGAAAAGCTTCGTGCGCAGTTGATTGACACGGAGAAGGAAGCGGCAGAAGATGTTGAGAAAGATACGAAGGATTCCAAAGAAGATACAAAGAATGACAAAACATCGGATGATGATATTGTCCTCGGTTAATTGGAGGGATTCAAAATGAAACAATTAACAGATGGATTATGTTACATTTCAGAACAAACGTCATTCCCTGAGGACTATGAAAACTTTGGATATACTGTCCGTGAAGGATCCAATGGATTTCCGATTGTTGACTTTGAATCTATTCTACAATCGTTTGGTGTTCTGAATCGTAACGGTAGAAATTATCAACAGGATAATGTGTGGACCATGGTTCAGACTGATCCATACGTAGTGGATCAACGAAAGCGAAATTGTTGGCAGGGGGAGGAAGATCATCCAACTCCAATGATCGATGGTCAGAAATTACCAATCTCTCGATTAACATCAACAGACCTCGGGCGTGCATCCCATTACATTCGGAAACCTCGATGTGAAGGAAATTATCTCAAAGCACATATTCAAACAGATAATGCGACCGAAAGTGGTCGTAACATGGCAGTCAAGATCATTGACGGAAAGATCGTTCCCGGATTCAGTGCACGTGTATTTGGTAATATGACGAATGTGGATGGTAAACCAACCATTATTCTGACGCGCCTTATCACATACGATTGGGTCAATTATCCTTCTCACTCAGATGCACTCGCAGAACTCAATCAACCATTGATGGAATCTGCAAACCAGACCAAACATTTCCAGGAAACATTTGGTGGTACACTTGTCACATTCGATGAGCTTCGTAAAATGCTTCGTTCCGATTCCGATGAAATGAAACTTCTCTGTGAATCATTTAACATTAACGAATCAAATATCATTGGTATGTGCGGAGATAGTGCTGTTGTTCAGGAGAATGCAAGTATCTTTGTACAACCTCTCACAGACAAACGCATCCTGCGTAAATCAAAGAATATGATTTCCGAATGGCTTCATAATTGATGAAATATGGAAGGGGAGAAATCCCCTTCCATATTTATTTCACATTGAATTCTGTTTCATTATGATAAATAATTTCCTTTTGTAAATAATTATTTGTTACATCATGGACTTCTGTATTGGTCAAATATAACATTCCATCGTTATTTGTTTTAAGAATGTATTTATCATTCATTCCATTGTAATAAAAATGACGAATATCAATATTCTTCAAATACAGTGGAATTCGTTTCACTTGTTTTCTGGAAATGAATTTGAAAATAATACAGTTGATATTATCGAATACATGAATGTTTGATACCAATTCCTGCAATCGTTCTACTCCATACGATGCATGTGTATCAAAAAGAATACCAACATCGTTTAGATTTGATTCATGTGTCAACCATTCGAAAATAGAATAATCCAATTCAATGAATCCGCAATCCCATTCAAAAATTCCTTCTGCAATGCATTCTTCAAATCGCTTCCCAAAAAACCAATAAGGAATATCTCTTCCGAAATATTTTTTATAGGTATCCAATTTAATTCCAATATGTTGATTGAATTTAACGGTGAGATGTTGAACAGTATCTCCTGTAATCAGTTGATGAATTTTATGGGATTTAAATCCTACAGGCGTTTCTAACCAGATAAAATCTTCGGTACGATCTGTATTCTCGATAATGAGTCGACCATTTTTCCCAAATATAATTGCATCAGGATTGAATCCAACCATACGATCAATAGAATCGATGCGTAGTGTGCCGTTAATTTGCAAAATCCCATCGTTTTGTAATTTGAATGTTGAATGATTATGGAAATACATTTCTGCATCTTCCTCAATGGTAATCATTCCATCATCCAAAATAATAACACTATCAGCTCCACTACATACAACTTTACCAAATACATTACACTTTGCATGCAAATGGGTAGGCGTAATTTCTTTGGATGAATGTCCAATATACAGACCTGGCATGTAAGTATCTGCATCTTTTACTTTATCAACAATATAAAGTGTTGCGGATTTATCGATTCTTAAATTTCGGAAGTAGTGACAATCTTTATACTCTTTTTCATATTCATACTTTTCAAGAGTAGCACCAACACTTCCATAGAAAAGAGAATGGAAGTTACCTAAAATGATATCCCCTTTGAATAGTTGGATATCACACCCCCAATAGTTGGCTTTATAATCCCCATACTCATAAGAATATCCGACGACCGATTTTCCATTATTAAATACTTTTTCTCCAATGCTATTTGGCGTTAAATTTTCTTCATAAATTGATTCCAGATAATTATTGAGTGTATAAACATCCTTCAATTCTGGAATGTTTGTAATCTGTAAATCAATCCCATCTGCCAAGATGAAACGCGGGTTATTCTTCAATACCTTTAAACGAGAAATATCGATATTGATCGATCCGAAAATCTCACATAAAGATCCTTCATTGACAATAACATCGGAACTGTTATCAATTGTCACGGTGCTGGTATTTGATGCAACAACATTCGATTTATTTCCCCGTAAATACAATCGAGCTCGTTTTTCGATAATTAAACCACCATTGCATTCAATCAAACACCCATGGTTCAATAACAATTGTTTTGTAATTTTTAATGTTGCCTTCGGATAGATGGTCAACCCCATTAGGATGTTATCATTATCCATGTAAATTGTTTCGCCTGTCTCGACAACTCCTGTACCGATTGCGATGGTACACTTCGTTGCTTCAGTATTCAAACGATGAATACGTATACGGGCACCATTTGTCATGGTATAAAATGCATCCGAATCTTTCGGTTGATTGTGTATTTTATCTTTATATTTATTCAGCACATCATATAATGTATCCATTGAATATCATCTACTCCTTATCAATCACTTTATATATTCCGTGAATTGATAAAAAAGAATGAGAGGGAAGATTCCCTCTCATTTATTTATTCAAACGGATAAGGGTTATCGTAATATTTCATACATATGATTTCTTTGTCAACGCGGCGTTCCATGTATTCATTGAAATATTCTGCTGCATAGTCTTGGTTAAAATCATATTCATAAATTGAATTGATCAGAAAATGATACGTTGCCCAATTGAATTTTTTAATGAAGCGTTTTCTCAAATTATGATATTCTACTAATGTCGATTCAACCGTGAGATCTCGATATGCAGTAATCAATTTCTGGAATTGATTGCACATAGACTGTGTAACTTTCAGAATTGGCGAATACGTAGGATAACGCCGTGAAAGATGAATGATGGCTTTATAGATATCATATAGCTCACCTTTCGTAAGATCTGGCTTTACAGCTAAAAGACTATCGCGTACATTTTCAGACAACCATTCCCATCGATTTTCATAATTCAAATCATACAGGCCAATGATATATCCATGGGGACTTCCATAAATATATAAATTATCATCGCAATATTTATATCCAAAAGATACTCCATGAATGATATCAAAGTCTTCTTCAAACAATTTAAGATTATGCATATCGATTTCCTTTCAATGAAATAATAAATGAGAAGGGAACATTCCCTTCTCATTTTCATCACACAGATTCAATGATTTCAATCTTATTCTGAGAAACCGCATATCCGTTATAATTCCAAATATATTTGGAATCATTATACTTCTCAGGGATATAAGACTGTGTAATTCGTGTCTTCATCGCCTCAATCTTTTCCGTAATCGGAAGAACAAGCTTTTCTGCTTCTTCAAACTTTACTGGATCGGACAGCGATGCAAGAAGTACACGTTCCCGAACAACCTGCTTTACAAGAAGATCGGATAGTTCTTTTGCAATATCCTCCGGAATTTCAACCTGATCAATTACACTCTGAATCATAAAAGTATATCTCCTTTTCTAATGAAATTAGTTCACCTGAATTAACTTCAAAAGTTCCTCACGAATGGAATTAATATTCCGAATATCTTTGATTGTATTTGCAGCACCAATCGAAATGATGTTATTACCATTCAGAATTGTAAGAACGGCAAAGATGACATATTCAATCGTATCCACGGCAAATAACGCAGGCATGTAATACATATTGATCCACTGGGATAGGAATGATCCGAGTTCCAATGTTTTCATTCGCGGCGTAAGCTCTGTTAATAGTTCTAACAGTCCACGGATATCAGGCGGGTTTGCATTCGCCCAGTTGGATTTAAGAAGCTGGATATCCATTTCATTCAGATGCGTTAGCTTCGCCAGTGCTTCCTGATCAATGGTCTCCATTGGATGAATGGAACCGAAAACATGAATAAGGAAGAATTTTCGAATATAATATTTTGCCGATTCAAAAATACGTTTGTCTGTCCCAATTGCATATTCTCGGTTTAGAATACGAATGAAAAGTTCCATATAACATTCCATCAGGGTATTCTCCAGATAAGGAGATTGGGTCAATCGTGCATAATCGGTGTACAATGCATTACTGATGGATGCGCCAACGAGAAGATCATGAAGAACTGGAACACTGATATTCATTACACCAGCTTTATTGTGTGTCACAAAACGATCAATGAACAGATATGTGATATATGTATCTGCTCGACGAAATGTCATAAACGGCAATGTCTGTGTCAATGAATTTGCGGGGTTGTTATTATAGAGAAGAATGATACTCCCGTTTTCAAATTTTGAGATTGCTGCTCTTGATAGAGAATTCGTATACTGCTTCAGCTGGATATAAATTCCTTCAATATCATCAATCGTCAAATGTTTTGCATTCTTAATCAGATCCACAGCTCGCACCATTGGATCACTATTTCCCTGCAACTTTTCACGAATATCTTGAAACACATAACTTGTGGAAAGTTTTGATTCACAAATACACTGAATCATTATCGTCACTCCTTCATATCGTGTCATTTATATAACGAGTACTGCATGATATCGCCCAGGGAGTATATCTCAAGTTCAGCCAATGCAGCATCGATCCCATCATATGCAATTGGTTTTCTTCGGAATGATTCCTCATTGATATTTAATTTTGTATAGTCTGTAATAATTGTTACCAGTGTCTTTGTTAATGGAATGGAATCTTTTCCATTTTCAAGTAGCATTTTGGTTCGAGCCTGTAATTCATTCAGATGATTGTAAATATTTTCAATCGATTGATATTCTCGCATAAGCTTTAATGCGGTCACTTCTCCGATTCCTGGAATCCCAACGATATTATCAGAATGATCTCCTTGGATAACTTTCAACTCAATCCATTGATCGGGGGTTAAGCTATACTTTTCCATCAACCATTCCCCATCGACATACTCTTTGTTTCGAGGGGAATATACATAAACACTATCGTTCACCAATTGATACAGATCCTTGTCAGATGATACGAGGATACAATACATATCACGATCCATACAATAGCGAGAAACCATACCGAGGGCATCATCTGCTTCATACTCCGCATGATTGATGATCGGATATCCCAACAATGCACAAAGATGGAGAGTATATTTCATTTGAAATAAAATATCATCATCTTTCTGTTTCCGGTTCGCTTTATATGTTTTACATAGCTTCCGTCGGAATGTCGATTCGCGACTAACATCATTACATATCACGATATAATTCGGATTCAATGCTTCTTTCAATTCGCGTAATTTATAAAAGAATCCTCGAATCGCATTTACATTTTGACCTTTGCTATTGTATAGTTTTTCTCCATAATACGATTGAAATAGAAAGTTGTTAAAGTCAATAGCAACGACAACTGGTTTTTCCAAAATATACTCATTCCTTTTCATCATAAAGTAAGAGATAAAAAGAGGGGAACAATCCCCTCCTTTTATCTATGAATCAATGTCTCTTATTCTTCTTCTTTGAGCTACGACCTTCAACTGGGGAAAGATCGTTATTCTCTTCTACATCTTCCGTATTTTCTGAAGTTTCATCCGACTCCGTATTCTCCGAAACCATTTCGCTTTTATCAGATTCAACTGGAGCATCATTTACTTCCGATTCTACCGAAGGTGTCGAATCGGTTACTTCGACAGGAGTAGGAGTTTCATTCACAACTGGTGCTTCCGCTGGAGCCTCTACATTAGTGGCAGCTTCATCATCCTCAAACTCATCGAATACTCTTGCAATATTCTGATTGGTCAGAGCATGGAACTTCCCATCATTCGGATTGAGATAATTCACCGTGAGATTCGGCGATGTCTGCAGAATTGTTGCAGCAGTCATACGACCTACCGGAAATGGTTCCGTGATTGGAGCAAGCATTCCCATACGAGGGATGAGACCGTTGCCTAGAACTTGAATTTTTACCATGGATATCTCTCCTTATTATCAAACTTACAATATATACGTTTGGAGCACGACTTTATATTTTAGTGTTGCTCCCAGTATCTTATTTAGTCGATCAAACACCCATATCTTCTTGTGTTTTTGGAAGAAGATAACTATCTGTAATCAAGTCTGTTTTCAACGCTGCCGCCAATAGATATGTATTGACGGTATTTAGCGTTGTTTTATTACGAGGATCATTTGTGAGAGATTCTAACTCAACATATCCATCCTGTGCAATGGATTTTTCCATCTCCCGTTTCATAATCATATCATCGGAACGTGGTCCATGCAACTCTTGCAGGATTTTATCTGCACCAATAGAGACCAACATTGTTGCTTCAATATCACTGTTTCGTGAATTCTTATCTTCATTGATAACCTGACCGGTCAACATGGATACCTTTTCATTGTTAATGGTCATACCATTTTTCTTATGAAGCATCTGCTGCGTGCGTTTTACGTTGTAATATCCAACCAGGCATTTTTCTTTCGTAACAACAACATTGTTATGGTCGCGATTTAGATGGGGAAGATAAACATATTCCATGAGTGGAATTTTCAATTCATTTGCAGCATTCTCACAGTTCTGCATATCAAGTTTATTTTCATAATCGATGAGTTGAAATGCAAAATTATCCTTTTCATCATTCAAGAATGATTTCATAAATTTTGCAAACTCTTCATCTTTCATGACAGAGAAAATATTCCGATAATGATCGGTATTAATGCCAGTAGGATCTAATTTATCGAAGACGCGATAGATGAGATCTTCTACTTCTTTCCGATTCATAACTTTCATAGGATACCTCCAATCAGATCCGAATCTTCAATGGAATGGATTGCAATTTTTCATTTGATGTTGTGATAATCTTTTCCGTTGGAAGTTTTGATTTCTTCTTATAGGGAGAACTATCAACATCAATAAACAACTCATTCATTTCATCAATTGCTGCAAGAATCGTATAATTGCTACTGCGGTCATCGTTCGCTCCATATACATTGCCACTAATGGTAATGTTGATATAGATTGCAGGACGGTTATAATACTTTTGTTTCCGTACCGATAATTCCTTTTTATTGAAATAATAGGACAATTCTTCACACTGTGCAATGATGCGATTTGCCAATTGATTTGGATCCAAATCGTCATAATGACTATACAGCAATTCTCGAATATTCAATCCTAATTGTGGAATGGATGGATAGGATCCTGGTGTTGCAAATAAAATCCATGTAATAATATTTCGAATCATCTCTGGTGTTTCAATAATTTTATTATTTCCATATTCATCAACCGTCAATGATCCATCATATCCCAATCGATTTCCATCAATTGCCATAAACAAATCACCTCTTCCGAGCATATTATAACTATGGGTTCATCATAGAATAAAAAGGAAGGAGGGAATTCCCTCCTTCCAATTTATTGCCCAAATTTAATCATCGATTTGACACGTCGTTTCAATTCCACTAATACCTTTCCGGTAGCAAGTAGGAATTCGGAAGATTTTGTCATACGACGCGAAATGGTTACTGGACTGCAAAAAACGTCGACATTCTCATCTGGACGGAATTCGGAATATGGTTCATACCCTTCGGGGCATACTTCCGAGATGACCTGTTTATTTGCAGAGTAAAGTGCAATCTTGTCACCAACACCGCAGGTATCACCATGCTCGATATAGAACTCGATAAGAACATCAATGCCCTTATGTTTCTTCACCATGTTATATCGATTTACCAATGGAGCAGTGTTATCTGTAACAAGATATCCAGCATGAATTGCTCCATCCGATGGATCGAATGATTTGAGATATTCTTTCTTCTTATTCCCTTTATCGAAATATTTCTGAACAATATCTCCGAGAGAATCTGACAGATTGGATGGATCAAGTCGCGTATATACTTTGATGTCGATGATCTTCCCAGCATGCCGTGCTTTCACTTCGTTGTTGATTTCTTCCTCCAACATTTCACGATCACTTTCATCACTTAACTTTGTCAAGTACTTCATGATCTCTTTGTCATCGAAAGAATTTGTGAATTTCATCAATGCATCACCAATGACGACATGATCACCAATCTGTTTCATTTCAAGAATATTGGATCCTGCTTTGAACGTAGCTTCCTGTTTATAAACAATTGCCGTTTCCAACTTTCGTCCAAATTCTTCGGTAATAAAACCGGCATCTTCATAGGTATTATATGTATTCAGGAATGCAACTTTTGCCAATGGTCCCATAGAATAGCGAAGACCGGTGAGCGGAGAATAGTTGAAATATTTTGGATGATAGGCCAGAATTGCATTTGCTTTGAATTTTGCACCAACCTTGGTTAACGTCGGTTTCAGGGTATTGGACATGTAGAATCCGCCACCGGAGTTCTTTACAATATCATGATTCAAATTAATGGCCTGGTGTTTCCCAGACTTATATTTGACCATAATAAACCCAGTTTCTTCATTGACATCAACAACTTCTCCATCTTCTTCGGCATTGATAACGAAGTCATTGGAAAGATGGAATTGAACTGCTTCGTCAAATCCATTTGAAATCAACGATGCTTGCGATCCAACCGTTGGGACAACGTGACCTGATTGTTTTCCTGCAATTGCTGTACGTACTGGGTCATCCTGTCGTACCGCTCCGGGGGTTAATAGTTCAATTGGGTCGAATACATTGACATCTTTGAATGTGTTAACATCATCGACAGGATCGCGATATCCGCGGGCATTTCGAATGTTTGGCTCTGCCGTCAAATATCGGTTGATACCAACGTTTCCATCAGGAGATGTCGACATTGACAACTTTCCAATGGCAGTAGGATCGTATGCTCTTTTCTGCTTATCGTATGCATACTCTGAGTTTGAACCACGATATCCTTTCATGGAAATTACATGGGTTTTTGTCATTTCTGATGATGGATTTAGCGTTGAATATTCATCCACGGTCTTCTCTTGAATGAGTTTTGAAATCAATGCTTCCCGCTTCAATGTCATTGGCAATCGTCCACCAGATTTCACGTGAGCTTTATATTGCGCAGCTATCAGTGAATACAACATCGCCGGAATGATTTCAATCGATCGTGTGCGGAAGGAATAATCATATACCTTTGATACTTTTTTGTTATCGGAAAGAAGTTTTGTTGCATGGATACAAAGATCGATGATATTCGTTGGAAGAAGGAGATCTTTACAAATATCAACCGTAATTGGATCCATCATGAATTCATAGAAGTTATACAACTCATTCATTCCGTTGTATGTACCAAAGAGGGTTTTGATATAATCGGCAACACTTTCGCGGTCATTCAGTGAAGCAAACTCCATCTGATCCAAATTCAATTTGTTCAATCCGTTCAAGAGAAGCTCAGCAAACATCTTCTTCTCATACGCAAGAATACCATCTTTGAATCGGAGATAATAACGACTATTGTCGGTTGGAATCTTCTTTACACCATCCATGAATTCGTATTTAATACCCATATGTTTCAAGAGCTCTTCGAATCCAACCCAACTGGTGATGATAATTGCCATTGGTACAAAGATGCCAGCCATCTTCGCTTCTACATACATGGATTGTTTTGGAGCTTTGATGGATTGTAGAATCTTCTGTTGATCTTCGGAAAGATTTGCAGCGATAATGTCATAGATACTACGATCTTTTTGATCCAATCCGCTATCTTCATTGATGAGAATTGGTGTATCATTTTCCCATCCGATGAAGAATTCATCTCCCTTGATATCGTGGGGAATTCGGTCCATAAGATTGGATTCAATATATTTTCGTGAAAAGAAAATGTGACATGTTTCCGTTTCGAATTTAAAAATGCGACGAGCAAATTCATCATATTCCAATGTGGAAATATAACGATCATTATCCTTTGTTGAATCACCTGCAGTGAAGAGAGGACTGTTTGTCTTTCGAATGAACGAAAACAGTTTTTCGACCGGAGATAATGATTTAGTTGCCTTTCGTGTAATGGTCACCTTGTTGAAATTTGTTGTCATGATGACGGTATCATCTGTATCTTTTACCAATGGATTGTAGAAATTTTGTTTCAGAATGATATACTTATTTCCACCGATAATCATATATTTATTCTGGTAGAATTTCGGTACATCAATACTGATGGTGGAACGTTTTTTATCTCCATTCGTTAGATGAACATGCCATGTTTCTTTTACATCTTCCGGCGTGGATGTATCTTCAATCTCGACACCAGTAATGTAGAATGGATTATTCTTATCCTTTAACATATCAAAACAAGAGACCATATCCTTATGGAATAATTTGGAGAGATATGTTTTTTCGAAGTTTGCAAACTTCACCTTTTTAACGTTTGGATTTGCTGTCTTCAGTTGTGATGTTTTATCTTCTTCTTCGATCAGAACGTTTGATGTATCACGCGCAAGAATGGTCTCAATCGTGGAATCTCGAACCATGATCTTCTTTTGCTCTTCTCGAAGTTTTAGATCGCGTGCCGAATTGACAGGAGATGACGTAGTATCTTTGATGGGAATGATTTTATCTTGAATTTCTTCATTCACTTCATCTTTTACTTCTTCATCATCGGCGCTATCCGTAACATCTTCGGCAGTATCTTCTTCATCTTCTTCGTCGGGAGTATCACCATAATCATCATACTCGTCATCAGAATCATCTTCGGGCCGATCATCCGGAATGACGGATTGAAATAATGATTTCTTTTCCGGGGATTCCATATCCGGAGGCGCATCTGATACTGGAGCCTTCGGAATTGTTACTTCTCGCTCTTCTTTCTTCTGTTGCACCTTTTTTTCAATCGAATTCTTTAATACCTTTTCGGTATCCTTCTTGATATCTGGCGCAATCAGAGAAGTATGTTTATCAATCTCCTGCTCAAGTTTATCCGAATCCGGTGTTTCTCCAATCTCTCGCTCTTTCTCATTGGGCGGGAGATCGGTAACTGCTTTCTCTAAATCCGCATTCATAATACGGAAAAGAGCGCGTCGGAATTCACCCATATTTTCTCTCGTCATTTGTGATGGGTTAAATTTCATGACAAACTTCGAGGAGCAGATCATCATATCCTGATCAATTTCATAACCACTCAAATCTTTATCCCGAAGATATGCATAATAAAGTAAAAAGAGAGGATTTGTTTTATACGTCTGCACATCTAATGATTCGAACCGGAATTGATCCACATCAATAACCCAAAGACGATTGTTATCTTCCGGATTGGGAGGAGTCGTCTCATCTTCTTTTACAACAGCAGGCGGTGTCATTTGATCGACAATTTCTTTTAAGTTTTTGAAATATTCTTGGTACAATCGTTTGATTGGATATCGTAGAGCGATCGGATTTACACATTCATAGAGATCGGATAGATTTACGAATGTATTCATAATTGTTGGAGCAAGTGTACGCGTTGGCACTGGTTGTAATGTTGGGAAATGCTCTTTGACAAATGCAAATCGTTTTTGTTGTTTCTGGAGCAGATTCATACGGAATCGTTTTCCCATAAAAGATCCGACCTTTACGGGTGGGAAAAAGAATTTGCGATATGTTGGCGGAACAATAAATGTTCCAGACTTTAGTATATCTAACCCATGTTCAAACGTATTGGATAACAAAAACACAATATTGCCGCGACCATCAGGTAAACGAATTTGTCGCGCATTTAATTTCATGAAATCGACAGAGCTATATTTTGCATTTTCTGTAAATAGAACTTTGTCGTTATCCAATTCATAAAATCCATAGGGAAGATTTTTGAATTCTAAGAAATTCATACGATCAACCTTTCTCTATCGATCATTCCTTTAAGAAGGAGGGAAACTTTAAATGAACTGTCCGATTTGTGAGTTGAAAGAAAACCTTGAGATGGTAGGAGATTCCCATTATATCTGCCATACTGAAACATGTCATCCGCATGATAAACCAACAGAACATACACAATTTGCAGTTGTATTGGATAAAGAAATTCTATTTCCATTCACACAGATTTTTCCAAAACGCAAGAAAACAGAATTCTACAAAAAGAAATACATCGAACCTGAAGTATTTGAATTTTGATAAAAATAAAGGAGGGATTTTCATCCCTCCCTTTTTTGGATCAGGCGTTCGCCTTCTCCTCCTGCGGGACGTCCTTCTGGGTCGTCTCCTTGCCTTCATCCTTCTTGACGAGTGCGTTGGTGACGACCGCGCAGACGCCGCCTGCTGCGTACATGCCGAAGATGAGAGCTGCGCCCATACCTGCTGCCTTGAGAATGTCTTTCATGATGTTTTCCTCCTAAGATAGATATTCTTTATTCTTCTCTACAATGATAATATATCATTGATATTAGAGGAAATACGATTAATAGATAGAGGGGAATTCCCCTCTATCTATTACTCTGTAAAATATTCAACTTTCTTAGAATTCTCATCTGTGGATTCCATGACCTCCTGGGGAGTCTGCTTCTTTTTAATCCCGTACTTCGCATAGTTGTTCGGATTAATCACAACATCTTCCTCATTGAGTTCCATATTCTTATCGTCGTTCATCGAATAATACTCCTTTCTCTTTTAAATCAATGCTCTTCTTTGTTTTTCCAAGATGAGCATATCTACCACATTGGATTGCTCCCTTTCGAATTGCCAAAATAACATCCGAAAATTGGGAAGATTTAAACTTGTTGTAACGGTCAATGGCTTTCATTAACTCTCCTTCTGTTGCACTGGATATGAAATGGGAACATCTTCACCATCCCAATACCATTCATTTTTGTCGAGGTCGACAATAAATTCCGATTCCATTGCTTCGACCACAACAAATGTATTGCTACCGACATGGAGGATATTATTGATATCATTTCTTACATCCAGGACTGATGTATCATCATCCTTGCAAATCTCCATTGCTCGATCCCAATCCTGAGATACTTCTGTCATCATATATACGAAATCTGGGAAGTATACAGGAATCGGCATATATACATTCTTTTTCTCATCTATAGAAATTGAGCTTGTGCGCACCCGACGATATACTTCACAGTATGTGAAATATAATGCGTGCTGGATGGTTCGAAGTGTCAATTGACTCGTTCCATCAACCGCTTTATTCTCTACAAGCTTATACCCACCAAGACGTTGATGGTTCATTGCATTCCAGAGTTTACGAAACTCAACATCATAGAAACAGAATGCTGCGAGGAGATGCTTCGGATCTACACGCGTCACATAAATCTCATTCATATCATTAATGAGAATACTAAATCGATTAATGAGATCTTTCGCTCCTCCCTCATTGTCTACAGTATATACCTCGAATGTGTTGTTGGTAATAAAATCCATAATAACATCCTCCTATTTACAAAACATCATCATATTATGATAATATATATTCAATAAAAAATATGGAAGGGGAATGTTCCCCTTCCATCTAGTTATTTAAAACTTTGCTACGAATGTAATGAGGTTGTTATTGATTGCATCTTTCAGTTCCTGTTTGATATTACCACGAACCATCCGATCCATTCCAATCACAAATGCTGCTGCCTGAGAACGAAGCTTCGTATCATTCACAAGAGAGTTATAAACGATCTTGTTCATGAATGTACTTAGAATTACATTATCCAGCGACTTATCCTGATTCATGAAGCGTGACTCATATTGAGCAATTTCAAGAAGAAAACTTTGTGAGATGCCAAGCTGCTTCAGTTTATCACGACCGCGATTGATTAGATAGGTAGCCTTCTTGGAATCATGCATCATTTCTTTGACACGTTGAATTGTTTCATCATCAAGCCAATCATGAATAAATGCAAGGGTCTTCATACGATGATATTCATCCAGAGACTTTTTCATTTCAGCTTTCTTTTCAGGATCTGTTTCATTCTCATAGATATTCGTCAGTTCTTGAATGTAAGCATCTTCCTTGAGTTCCTGAAGCTCATTATAGGTATTCGTTACCTCGTGATATTCTTGCATGCAAGAGCTCCATGTATAGAAATCATCCAGTGTTTCTTTAATTCGCGACTTGGTGATATCATGTGTTACGCCAATAATCGGAGCTTCCTTCCCGAAGATTTCTTCCGCCTCTTCTTCTGTCATTTTATCAATGCCATTAAATGCATCGAATGGTGTATCTTCGGGCCAATCCTCCGGCTTATGCTCTGCATGCTGTGAATTATATGCCATCGCTTTATTGATGCTATCCATAGAGAGCTTAAACTCATCTCGTGTTGCCGCCCAACGCTGCTCGACAATGGATAGCATGTCTTTCACATTTCGCATGAGCTTCCCGATACCTTTGATATCGATATCCTTGAGTTCCGTATCCTCATCAATCATCTGATGGTTTTCTCCACCATCCAGATCAATGGCAACATCAACCTCAGGCTTATCATTCTTCATTTCATCCATCGTAATATCCTCCTTAGATTCGATTCAATTCAACCTGTACAGCACCTTTGACTGCTTGAATAGTTGTATTGATGATAAACTGATCTAAATAGTCGCGATCAAACATCAAACAATCCCAATGGACACCATTCTTATATGAGATAACCCTGTAAATTGTTTTTGAAATATCCATGGCGATCGTCTTTACATTTGCTTCTGTAATCCGATCGATTCCCTTGCCATCCTTTATTGTCTTGAACTGGGCTGCTGTTTCCGTAATGATAAGATCATTAAGAAACTCCAGTAATGCTTTGGAATATGCAACCTTTTTTGCTGCAATATCACATTCTGTCGATGGATTTGATCTCGTGAAATATTGATTCAATCCAATAATGAAGAATGCAAGATAGAATAAGATGATAATCACATTGATGTGAAATGATGTTAGAATATCCATATGTTCCTCCTTATGAAAACAGCTGGATGTTATTCTTAAATAATTTAACAATATTATCGGTTAAGAATTTCTTCTTAAACGGAAGATGTTCCATAATGTAATCCCAAGCAAGCTCCGTATCATCGATATTATTCGGCGATTCTTTTTGGTATCTCTTATATACCTTTTTCAACTTCTTGAGATAGTACATTTCATCCATGGTACAGAAAAGAATTTCTTGTTTTAACTTATATCCGATGAGCTCATTTTCTGTACCATCACTAATCCATTCATCTTCGTCAAAGACTGTAGACATCTTAATGCCCAACGATTTCATGTATACTTCCAATACTTCAGAGGTACGCGATGTAAAATCATTTGGAATTTCATAACGTCCATCATCAGATAAGATCGCTTCATACATGAAACGTCGACCATCGACGGAAGATCGATAGAGTGCAGTGATAAGCGCATAATCCTCTGGGTTAATTGCAATCAAGAAGTTTGGTAATTCATATTCACCAAATCGAATTGGCGTTGACGAGTGATGCGATTTCCCAATCTTCTTATCGTTGCTACGTTCTGGCAGTGATGTATTGTTGATCGATCCAGCTGATCGAACAGAATATCCACGCTCTCCAGATTGTTTCAGCATATACATATACTGTAGTCCAATATGACCTTCTCCGACAAACACATCTCTGCCCCATTCTTTCTTTGGGCGGAAGATGTGATATGGTTTCAGAATATCTGGGAATTTTTCATAACATTTGAGGATATTATCTCTCCAGCTATTGGAGTCATCAAACGCATCCCAACGAATGGAGATTTCTCCTTTTGCTGCATCCTCAATTGCAATCCGCTTATCTCGATCGGATAGCTTATCATATACATCGTTTTTATATTCTTTCGCAAATGTTGGATTCAGTGTATCCAATACATCAAACATCAAATCTCGAGCTTCATCGAATGGTAATTTTCGCATCGCACGAGATACTTTATCCAGAATAAATGTAATAGATGTTTCAAACATCGCCATTGGAATTGTCCGATTGATAATTGCCAATGGGTTTGTAATTAATTCAACAGGAATCCTTTCACCTTTTGGATGAACAACTCCATATTCATCCGTAAATGTATCTTCTGTTAAATACATCATTTGATCGTCTGGAATGATACGAGATATGACCGTCTTGTTACCGTGTCTGCCGACTATCTTACGCCCCAGATTCAAAAATGTCTCATTGACAAGAAGAATTTCAATCATAATATTGGAGAAGGTATTATCATTGAATGCCCAAATCGCATCCTCATCCAAATTATTGATTGCCAATCGTAACCAGTGACCAATCTCACGATCCACATTCTTTGGATTCTGATTCATGATTGCTTTACAGCGACGATATACTTTGGAATAGAAATATTTCGACTCTTGTAAATAATCCAATACCTGTTTATTTGTCCGATTGGTTGAAATCTTCTTATTGTTGCAATAGACATTAATGTCGACAACAACACCATCACCGTAGAAAATAGAATCGGATTGTAGATTGATGCTACTTAACATGGAATCGCGGAAATCAGAGAACATCTTCTGTGGACGCAGAATACGAGATGCACATACAATTCCGCCTTTAACATGTTCACCGATATCCGGGAGAGGTCGATAGTTTTTATCATCTCCATATAGATTCAGTAGAATAGTATCATCGTTGACTGGGATGGAAAGAGATGTTACATCGGAAACCGACATTCGTTTTGCAAATGATTCGGAAATACAAATTGCGTCATCTTGTACCCATGGGTCGGTTGCAAATACGATGCGACCATTCACACCACATCCAACAAGTTCATCATCCATATAGGATGGAGACTTTGCAATGATATCCCCTTCATCGATAATGTCACCTACCTGACATGCATCAAAGTATTCATTATTATATTTGAATCCAAAATGTTCTGAGAGATTTTCAACTTCTCTACGTTCCACAACTCGATATTCGTCATCATCTTCATTGTAAAGGAACATGAGAGCGAACTTTACATTCCCTTTGAATCGCTGATCATATTTCTTAATGATATCAATAACTTTGTATTTCTTCTTTGCTTCTGTATAGTATGTAGAATATTTACCTTCTACATTTTCCTTCCCATCAAATAGCATTGGGAACTCAGGTTCATTAATGGCAAGATGTTGAACCTTGTGCTTGATGTTCATTGTTTGTCGCATGATGTTATTTGCGGCTGTAAAATCTGCAGTACCAACAAGAGGTAATTTATTATCCCCCAATTCCTTTGCTCGATCTTGGAGAGATTTGATTAATGTAAATTTCTCACGCACAATGGAACCTCCTCTTAGAATCCAAAAAGTATACTTATTGTTGGAATAAAAATATATAAGTAATAAAAAAATAAAGATGGTTTTGAACCCTCCCTATTCCATTACATCTTATCGACGCACTGCTCAATCTTCGTTCCATCCGCGAAGCGCACTGCACGGTACTTATTCCATACAATTGCCAGGCACTGCGAATGGGTTTCGCACTTCTGGTAGTACTGCATGCCTGCAACCGATGGGTCAACCCCTGGGATCTCCGATACACTGAACCACCTCGTCGAAACTCCGCCGATGATCCGTTCATCAGCATCATTGTTTCTCTGATAGGAGAGCGGCATTTCATTGAATGCATTCTCCGCAAGTGCAAGGCGTTCATCGTGCTCATTCTCCCACGCCTCGAGGTACTTCTGCTTTCCGGTGATGTGGACATAATCCTGCTGGCCCTTGTTCACTTGGATTGTTACATCCTCCTGGAACATAGCACCCTCCGTAGGGTGATTATAACCATAGATCCAAAACTTCTTATTCGCCATGATGATTTCCTCCTTCATCATACATAAACATTCATATACTAATAGAATATATAATAACTAATATAGTAGATACGATAAATAATATAGAGGGGAGAAATCCCCTCTATATTACCTGTTGTAATATTAGTCACCAAAACCTGTTGTAGAACGTCCATCCATACGATCCTGCTGACCTGCAAGCTTACCATCATTGATGTCCTTGAGAGAAGCAACAATCGTTGTCGGAGCATTCGTTGCATCGAATGCAGGAAGGTTACCGATATCCGTACCAGTCGCAGAGTCTGTCGGAACAGCACCAAGCGATTTCTGGAACTTCGTCGCATCCCCATTTGCATATACTGCGTCGCCAAGCTCTGGGTTGAAGTTGAGCGAGTTCGATACAATACGATACTGCTTGAGCAGGTCGTTTGCAATTGTAGTAATGATTGGTGAGCGATACATGATGCAGTTGAACGTGATATCGTAGGTAACGTTATCGTGTACACCACCGGTCTGCATATCAAGTGCATTGTTCTGCTGAATGCCCTTTGGATAGCAGTCGGAAAGAAGTACAGCACGTTCTACCTGTGCACCTGAACGGTCATGGAGAATGTAGATGAATTCAGCGGTATGATTTGCTTCGTTAAATGGAATCCCCTCATCCGTCTGATTCTCATGGCGATAGAGTCTCTTTTCCAATCCATTTGCGTCTTTACCTGCGGAGATAAAACCACCATAAGTAGCAAGACCAGAGTTCTCATCGCCAATGGCATTCATCCAACCATCCACAACCGTGTAGATCGGAGAACCAACAAGTTCGTATAGGCCGACGGTAAATTCATTGGTTGTTTCCTTTGTTACTGTCGGTGTATTGAACGAACGTCCTGCAAAGCCACCCTGAATCTGAGTTGTGGCATTGTCAATATTCTTTGCCTGGAACCCAGTAATTGAACGTGGCATATATTCGAGCATATGCTTGAACTGCACGAAGAGTGATTCGGGAGAGTAGAGATTTGCATCACTACCAGCGAACATCTTCGAGATTGCATATGGCTGTCGAACCATAAAGAGTCGGCCAAATCCATTCATTAGCGGTGAATAGTTCTTCAACGCATGGTGCGTTGCATTCGTACCACCAATGAACATAGAATACTTCGTCAGATTAGGAGCATCGAACTGACGAGCACCAGTCTGACTGGTAATAACACCCTTGATAGCCATTATCGATTACCCCCTTCTGCCGTCGGCTGCATGATATCAATTTCAAGGATAATCCTCTTGCTGATATCACGGAACTTAACTGCTGCATAGCAGTGCATCATCATGTGCGTCTGTTCAAACTCATTTGCATCAAAGTAGATTTCGAGTGCCTCGACCATGGTACCGATCCAGGGTTCGTAAATCTTCATCTGCGCATCTGTATAACCCTTACGCACATTCGCATCGGAATAGTCGTAGAGATACGAGCGGTTTGCTCTCTCAAGACCCTTCTTCAGCACATTGAGAACACGGACATTATTCTCCTCAAGGAGATACGATGCCTTGATCTGACGTGTGCTCTGCGTTGCACGATCGACATAACGACCTTCTTCGGTCATAATGTAATAGTTGATACGATTCTTGTAGATTATTTCCTTGACATCCCAATCGATGAGATCAAGGGAAGGCTGGAACGTATCTGCAATCATTGCATTTGCCGCACGGGCTGACCTACTTGTCGGCGATACTGCAACAAGACGCGCATGCGCATTGACGAATGGCTTGTTGATACCAAACTTCGTAATATGGTTGACAAGATTTGCTGCAATGTAATATGCAACGGTAACCTTGATACGACGATTTGAATTTGGATCAATAATCGAATAATGACCAATATCAATCGATGTGTCGCGTGTTGTCATATCTGAGACACTATGAACGAATGCATTGAGATCCGAACTCAGTGTTGCGGAATTTCCACCAACAAAGTTAGCATCAAGATAGAGCGAGCAACCAGCACCAAGACCAGCAGCACTCACACCATTACGATTGCGGAATGAGTTGAGGTCATACATGGCGCGCTTTACATCGATATCCGAGAAGTCCATCGATACCGCACCAGATCCGAGAACGGTAAGCTGCTGGTTATCCTTATCCGTAAGAACAGAGGATCCATAGTACAGTGACGTGATCGATGTATCCAGACGAAGCTTTGAATCATTCGTCATGTTGTAGTTTGCGTCAATGATGAAGTCAAGGTCAATACGACTCGGCGAAAGAATCTTATTATCCTTCTTCCCACGGAATGCCTTTACATACTCACGGGAGAGAAGAATCTTCATCTCTGCTGTCGTCGGACGACGTGTGACACCATTGACGGTAATCTCCTGGAAGTCACCTTCATGTCCACCCGTGAACATGAAGCCAGCCGTGTTGGAAAGATTCACGCCATCATACTGATCTGCATCAATCTGGCTCTCTTCCCCATCATCATAGATGATGTCTCCCGTATTCTTATCAATCGCCGTAACCGTATACAACCAACGATGACCAGAATGGAGTGGATCCGATACCATCAGAACCTTGGCACCAACATATGCACCATTCCAGGTTGAGATATTGAGTGGCTTAATTGCACCAATCGTATTTGGAATGGTCAGAGCTGGAGCAACATACGCTGTACCAGACTTTGTGGTATAGTTGTGATAATATGGAATGATTTCTGCGGAGCGTGTATTCAGCTTGTAACCGAAGAGAGGATCAAACTGCTCTTCCGTAATTGCCTGTGCATACTTCAGATCAGCAGCTTCATCCTTGCTCATGGAACCACTTGCTAGATACTTTGCATTCTCTGCAACAATACTCTGATAGAACTCAAAAAGATCTGTGTAATTATCTGTGAATGGAACAATACTGATTGGAGCAAGTCCCTCTTCATAAACACCAATAACATCGCTAATGAGAAGAGATGTTGGTGTCGTCGTATTTTCGGTCAGGCTACCTGCAAAGATGTTGATGATATTGCTTCCGCCGAGTTCGGTTGAAATGAGATTGAAGTTGTAAAGCTTCGCTCCATACTCATTTTCAGAATCGCTATTACGGCCGATATGCATACCATAACGGTTGCCGTACTGACCACGACCAGAAGATCGTACAAAAAAGAGAGGAATTGCAGAATAGCCGGTAACAGGATCTGCTGCATCACGACGAAGCGTGTTTGCAAAATCTTCGATGTCCGATTCATGCAGTGCGCCATCCTCAAGCTTAGGCTTGTTGGCATACTTTACACCGAACTTGACCTCGAGACGATGGAGACCTGTCTCCTGCTGGAGTTCATCGAGAATCTTGCCCTTCCGATAATATGCAACAACAATTGCATTTGCATAGGTTGCATTATCTGGAAGAACACGGCAGAACCAGACATTCGTATTACCATTCAGAAGAACATCAGCCTGAATGGATGGCTGACCATACTTCTTGTAATTACCGTCACCAAAAATCTTCTTCTTGGCAACGAGTGTCTGCAATCGAATGAACTTGTTATCTATTCCCATGTCTGCACCAGTGACGATGACAGTAGAATATGGGAGCTGACGTCGAGCATCATTGTTGACGGCAGTCTCATCATAGTAACTATTGTCATTGATTACTGTGTGAACATGCGGGTGGGAATAGAAAGGAATAATTTGTGCGCTACTTGGCATTTTTTAAACACTCCTTTTCTAAGATTTCTTAGAAATCCCTTCATACTGTTTGGATTGGAAAAGATTCTTTAAGAAATTGTTATGAGAAAAGGGCTGTCTCGGGTAAAAAATAAAGGGGAGTTTCACCCCTTTTTATTTTCAGCAACCCTTCTCCTCGAAGAATTGCTGAATTGTCTTATTTCTCTTAGCTACCTTTTTTCGAGCATCTGCATCCTTTTCGTGGTCGCGATATATACATGACGCATGATACGCCGCTGCAGCAACACAACATATGACGCCAATACTTATACCTACTTTCATTACAAACCCTCCTATGATAAATAGATTACTTTACATTTACGGACGACGATACTTGTCGAGAATCGCCATCGCTTCCTCAATGGTGATTTCGCGCTCCGGCTCAATCTGGTTGAATGGTGCATCTGCGAGAGAGTTTTTCCGAGGATCGTGTTTTACAGAAACCTCATTAATCTCATTGATCTCGCGAACCTCAAGAAATCTGCCAAGCCTCATTTTATTTTCCTCCTATATAGATAGATATTATTATTCTTATCTCTACAATAATAATATATCAACTATAAGTAAGAAGATACGATATTTTGGGATAAAAATAAAGGAGGGGAATATTCCCCTCCTTTATTAACGAAATGATTTTCAGATGTATTACCGATATCCAAACGTATTGTAATCATCGAATGGAGTTTCTCGTCCATAACTCTCGGACTGATTCTCCATCTGTTCCCGCTTATTGAGCTGCTTGAGAATATTCTCCGCAATCTTCTCAAATTTTGGAATCATATGCTTGAACTCAATCAGCATCTTCGTGTCATCCGAATCTCCACCCATACGAACGGAGAAGATACACATCTGGTTGACAATCGAAAGGAACTTCTCGATCAGATCTGCATACTCATCATCGGTAAGTGGACGAATTGGGAAGTCCTCTCCACAGCCCTTGCAGTGCCAATATCCTGGATGCTCCGTCGACTCTTCAACCATCGGCACAATCTTGTTTTTAACAATGCGCCAATGCATACAAGAACGCTTCAACTTCTTGAGTTGCTTCTTAGAACGTCCTTTCGCCTTCAGCTTGAACTCACCATTGTCATCCTGCTTGATCACATCAGAGAATGCTTCAAGCACATGGCGGGTTGTTTTGTCAAGTTTCTTCTTATCGCCTTTTTTCGACATTGCTAATTTTCCTCCTTATATTAGCCGAGATAAAGTTCGTTCTGAGAATTCGATTTGATGATATCGAGGAGTACATCCCGAAGTCTCGTGTATTCAGAATTTGCATTGGAGTGGTTGATGAGCGGAATTACCCTGGTACCATCTACCTTATTCTCTTCTGCACGCTTCCTCGCTTTGATGTAATCCTTAATGATCGCCCTTGAACGATCTTTCTGAATGGTATTCAGATGGACAAGAACCCAGGCATTCAGATTCTCCTGTAGCTCCTTCTGGTTATCCGTGAACTTTGCCGACTTATTTGTCTGCTTACGGAGTAGATACTGAAGGCAGAATTCATCCAAGAAATACTTCTTCTTGAACTTATCATTCTTATCCATACTGAAAATTGCCTGAAGGTAGGAAGGGACATCGACCACATCTTCTGCGGCAATTTCAAACATGGTATTGATCATCTTACGATGCCAATAATTTGTCTTCCAGGTGAACACGTTCAGTGTTGGAACCGCGCATGCCATTTGGAATGCCGCTGATGCCGAAAGCCCATGCTTCATGTATTTCCGAATCGGCTTTCGAAGAATCTTTTCACAGAACTTCATCAGCATATCGACATCGAGATGTTCTGCTTCCTTCTTTTCTTCATCCGTAAGATCCTTCTTCTGGTAATACAGAATGGTTGCCGTAATCATCCCAGGAAGATGAAGAATCCATTTGTATTCCTTCGGCTCCTTCTTATAGACGGAAATCATCCCATCCATCAGTTCCTGATTTCGGATAACCTCATCTACTCGCTCCTTGAGCTTATCAATCTTCTTTGATTCATGCATACCACACTGAACCAGAATCTTGACCGCTTTATCGAGAGCTTCGAGCTGTGCAGAAGCATACTCCTTGTTGAACTCCTTCACAGCATTTTTCTTTTCCTTCTTGGAGAATTCCTTCCCTTTCATCTTGTAAGGGAGATCATTCTTCTTGGCAAATTTCTTTTTTGCCATTCCAAGTTGTTTTACATTGTCTGGAATATCGATTTTCTTTTTCTTTTTGCCCACGACTATTCCCTCCTATTTGATGCGAGCGCAAAATTATTATCTCATTACGTGAAGAATATATAACTTTTTTATTTATTCTTCAGGGGAGACAAATCACTCGCTAAATCCGCAGGGAACAATAATGTTGTTCAGGCAAAATTGCCCATACTTTGTGATGATATGATATGCCACATTCGTGTCCGTCATAGCAAAGTCGGTCTTAAAATTATAGATAGCAAAACCATTTTCATCAGTATCACTATCTACATACTGAACACGACCATACTCCTCTCCTGTATATTCCGATGATTTGAATAAGTTGGAATCATACTTGCTGTCTCCATGGAATCCCATCTTCCGTTCTTTATCCCATGCATAGAAATACGTATCTTTACAATACCGCATATGGGAACGCGAGCCGACTCCAACCATTTGCCACCGAACGGGAGATTCATGGATCACTCGTTCCATGGATTGGAGATGTGTCCATCCAAGATAGGATTGAATGTAAACCTTACCGGCGGTATCAGTCAAATCGACGATTTCCACATTTCCTTCTTTTGTGTATTTTCCAGAGGTAATCAGTTTGGAAAACCAATTACTGATTGGCTGATTGATTAATGTAGCATCAACCAGCATTCCAGATACACTGTTATCCAAGACAGTAATGATATCTTCTCCGTAGAATGGATTCTTTATCATCATATTCTCCTCATCTTAACTGAAATGCTTCTTCCTCGGAAAGAATCTGAGTGCCATAGGATTTGGCTTTCTCAATCTTTGCAGAAGACGCATTCTTATTCTTTACAACAAGATACTTCGTACTCTTCGTCAACGTATTGGAAATTTCCCACCCATTCTTTTCCAACATCTCCATCAATTCTGCTGGACGGAATCCGGAGAATACAATAATACCCTTTGATGCGTTTCCGTTGGTCGGAATCAATGTCACTTCTTTCAGCAGCTTCATTAATTCCTTCCGATTTTTCTCTTCCCCAAAATAATCAAGCAATAGATTTGCTTTGATCTCTCCAAGACCATCGGTTTGAACAATCAGTGGTTTCAATTTACTCCACTGCTTATTCTTAATCATCTCAATGAATGTATCCGAATCTATCTTCTTGAATAACATCGTAAATGTTTTCGTTGATAGACCCGTGATTCCGAGCGCACCGAAGAAAATATCATCTCTCAGTTTTCGCTTCGATTCAATCTCTGAAATGATTTTATTTGCCCGCATCACTCCAAATCCATACAGGGACGATAGATATACTTTCTTCTTATGGAGTTTATAGAGGGAACGGATTCCATCCTCCAACAGAAGACTATCATGCAACTGTTTGATGATTTGAAGCCCGATGTTCTGAATCCTCACCTGTTCACAATAGTTCAGAATTCTCCCCAAAACCCTGGACTTGCAATCTGGATTTTTGCATTGAACCATCGTTTGTGATAGATCCAATTTTTCTCCACAGCTGGGACACTTTTTGATGAACTCAATTTTGTATCCTTTGGAATTCTGCTTTGGTTTTGTGAGATATGGAATGATATCATAGGATATATTCACAGTATCTCCTTTATGCAGATCCAATTCTTCGAATCGATCCCGATTTGATAAAGCAGCCCGTTTAATGATATTGCCCTTTAACATCACAGGATTGAATATTGCTACGGGAGAAATGAATCCAAATGGTGATGTTTCAAATTCGACGGCAATAATTTTTGTCTGAGCAACCTCCTCCGTAAATTTATATGCAACCTCAAAATTATTGATATCATTACTCCGCCCAAGAATCTCTTTGAGTTCTTCATCGACAAGTGTAATGACAACACCATCCGTCCGAAAATGGTGACCATTCTTCTCCCAATACCGATGCGTTGACGCATATGCACGAATTGCATCACGATCGGAAAGTTTACACAACTTGACCGGCAACATATCATGAATGTGTTCCACTTTCTGATCGGGATATATGATACGTAATGGGATTGGAACTAAATAATCGGATTTGAAATCGACTTCATTTGAGTTCAATGTCGATGTAACAATCTGACGGGAATTTCGATATGGATGTTCCCGATAGAACGTATTGATTTTACTCATACTTTCTTCCGGAATCATCACTTCGAATTTGACTCCACAATCCTCTTTTACAAAGACATCATTAAAGATATGCATGACGTGAGATACATCCGATGCCAGATTGTTTTTCGTATCACCGCGTGTCAGCCATAATGCCTTTCCATCCTTTACTTCGAGAATGACAGATACTCCATCAAACTTTGGCTGTAATGCGACCATGCATTCATTCAAATCGATGGATTTTCCCGTCTTACTCTTATAAAGAGCTTCTGTGCGTTTGATCCATTCATCCAACGATTTCCTGGACTTGTTTTTCCGTTCTTCATCTTCCGTTAGATGATAAACCTTGTCCAACGTTCCACGTAGCATTGTGAAGGAATGATGAACCTTGTTGGTATCGTTGATTTCGATTGTTCCGGTTAAACGAGGAATTCCCATATTTACAAGCATCTCTTGTAAAATATCGTAATCCTCATCCGATATCGGAGAGCCAATGTCAGAGTTATAGAGAATCTGTAGAATCTGCACAATTGATTGCAGCTGCATCAACTCATTATCATTCAGCGGTTCTTTTGTAATCGCATCATGATGGATAAAATAGTTGATGATCTTTCTATATTCTTTATCTTCCAGGAAGGATTTCACGTTCGAGAGCTGAATACTCTTGCTCGGCGAACTCGATAAATCTTCTAGCATCTTCTGGAATGTCATTCTTTTCACCTCCTGCGGATGGAAATGCTATCAATGGTCGATCTTTCAATCGATTGGTTGTATCGACCACAAGACTCATTATTGATTGCATTACCATTTTACAATATGAATCAATTGCTTCACGGAATTGTAATAACACATCCACTTTTACTCGTAGAGACATATCTGACATGATCAATTTCAATTGGGTATCTCGCCTCAGATTCGTTCCTCTCGGATACAATTTCATCGCTTTCCATCGAGAATGGAACCGATATGAACGATTCATATTTTTACCTCCACGAATGTATGATAATTCTTCTTCCTTGTATTGCAAATCATAGGGCAAGAACGTGCCATTTGCAATGCAAATTTCTTGAAACGCAAATATTGTTTCATACGGTTCTTTGTCTGGATGTCATAGTTTCCATATTTATCAATGAACTCGATGATTGACCGAATTCTATCATCTGATGAACAACTATGGCGTTTTATAGCCTTCCACATCGTTCGAAGTCGAATATTCATTATTATCCCCTCTAGAGTTTTTGAAGAATTTTTATATTCATATCACGAATACGTCTGTTCATCTGTTGATATGATACCTTCCCTTCATATTCATAGATTCGTTTCATAAGATCGATGCGAACGAATGGATCCCAATACCATTGAAGTGTTCGCAACTTCATCTGTTTTCGTGTATTCATTTAGAATATCCCCTCTGAAGAAATGATGCAGTGATTGGCAGCATATCAACAGGTTTCGACAATCTTTTTCCAAGATCCGCCCACGATGACATATCAATCGTTATCCCGTTATGCGGTGCATCTTCTCCATCTGGAATTCGAGACCAATATGTATTATATAAAATTCTTGCGCCAACAATTTTATTGGTTTCTATGGATCGAATTAAAAGAAGTGAAGTATTGTGCATATTAGATTTATGAATCATCATTGCCGCTTTTATGGTATTAATCCGACGCTTGTTCATAATGAACTCCTTTCAGCTTGCAATCAGATAATCAGAAGATGCATACCATGAAACTTTACGACATATTAGAGCGTTACGCCGATTACGTATTTCCAGGTATAATACATTTTTATACTTGCTATTACATATCGTTTTTCGTGCACGTTTTCTATTTATTTTTCGAAAATGCATTGATATTTCCTCCCGTACTTAGAATATATACGTGGGGAGAATTCTCCCCACGTATAACAATCAATCATTTTCAATGTAAATTTTATAACTCTTCTTCACGGTGAACTCAATCCGATCTCCTTCATCGTTTTCAACAACAAATCGTTTTGGTCGTTCACTTGCATTTTTCAATCGATACCAATAATTTCGAAATCGCTTACTTTCCAGCTCATTGGCTGTCTGCACAACGTCCGATTTCTGGAAATCTTCTTTCGATTTTGGTCGATTGACTTCTTGGTGGATTTCTGTCTGAGGTTGTTGATCTGCAGCTTTATCAGCGGCAACCATACTGAATCCAAAGCTTGCCAATGAAACAATCCCGATGACAATCCATTCTATCACAATTCCTCCTTAAAGCAATTTTACCTTGACGATTGAATTTGAAACAGCATCCCGCTCTGTCAACTTCTTGGGCTCTGAACTCATCGTTTCTTCTCGCAGATGTTCGAGTTCAATGGTTTCACTCTTTCCATCCTGGTAGAAGACTTGAACTTTATCCGTCCGATTACAACCGATGATGGAAATCAATTCATCTCGATTGTTGATATTAATGAGTCGAACCATCTTCTCCTGTTTTGAGTTCCGAGCAGGGAGATAATCGATGATATTTAATCGGCCTTTCCCCTTTGCCGTCATGTAGAAGAGATATTGATTCTCCTTCGGATTGATGGAATAGCATCCAACAATTTTATCATCCTTCGGAAGTTTGAATCCGAGCCATCCTTTGGAAAGAGTCGATGTGATACGAAGATCGTTTGGATCAATTCGTTGTCCCATTCCTTCTTTCGTATAAACCAAAATATCCCTAACGGATTTCGGTTTTACGATGATGGATCCAAGGAGTTTATCCCCATTCTCCAAACCAATGCATGGACGTTTCGATGGAGTCATCTGATTGATCATCACTTTCTTGATCATCCCTTGCTCCGAAATTAGTACACACGATAATTTGGATTCAAATGAGAATGGAATCATCGCAACGATCTTCCCAAGAGGTTGTTTCAGATACCGATGGATCGATGTTTCTTCATCGATCGGCAATTCTTTGACACGAATGAATGAGAATAATCCATTCTCATCCACAATGATGAATGAGTCATCGTTTCCAACCTGAACGGCAAATCCGGAAGAATCCGTTGGCACCGGTTCAATATCTTCCACATCCGAACACGCTTGCCGAATAATTTTTCCATCCGAAGATAGGTTGAGAATACAATGCCCATCAATTTCATTATCAAAGGATAACTCTTGAGGAACGATATTGGATCGACGGGGAACTCCATACTTCTTCATACCTTCTCGGAGCTGGGAGATGATGACGCTATCAATCCCTTTCGGATTCTTCAGAATATCATCAACAATATCCAACTCTTTGATGAGCTCTTCTTGGCGATCCAGACATTTCTTGTATTCATCTTTACTCAGATGATACATTCGCATTTCTGAAAGTGTCTTTGCCTGAATCGAATCCATATGGATTTCAGAATTCCGATACTCTTCGATCAAACGATGCTCGATCTCCTGTTTATTGTTTGAATCCTTGAAAATCTTAATTGTTTTATCAAGATTTTCTGGACGCATCAAGAAGATTTTCACATCGTTTGTCCGCTGCTCTCCTTGAAGCATCGTGCGTTTATAATTGATTACAACACGCTGTTGTTCACGCCGGTACTTAATCCATTCAAGAAGCAGCTCTTTCAATGTTAATTCATGAAGTCGATAATCATTAGATATTCGCACATTCATCGGATATGCTTTTTCCAATCCACCGACATTCTTGATGAGCTTCTTAATGAATTTATACGGGTTCGCATCATTCCTAAGAATGAGTCGGATATTGATATCATTCGTCGAAAGATCTTCCATGTCAACAAGTTCGGGGAATTCATTCCCGCTACTCTTAATCTCTGCAATGCGTGCCAATACAGATTTCCCTTCAACCGCATATGGAAGTGCAGTGATTGATACAATATTATTTGTTGCATCAATATCAAATTTGCAACGCATTTTATAGAAACCAATTGAATTGTTTGTAAGCTTATAAAAATCCCCCTGAATGATATCACAGCCTGATGGGCTATCGGGTATAAGAATCACGTTTGCTTCTGGATTGTGCATCAGTTCAATCGTTGCTTCTACAACTTCTTTGAAACACATAGTCGGAATATTGCACGCCAAACCATATCCAATCCCAAGGCTTCCATTCAATAGAATATTCGGATACTTGGTCGGAAGAAATACGGGCTCCAGAGTTTCTTCATCGGCACCCATAACCATATCCACAACAGAACTTTCGAAATCGGCGAAGAAACAATCATACGCATAATCGGAAAGTTTCCCATAGATATATCGATCGGCGCCAGGCTTTTCTCCACTCGGAGCACCATTGGACCCTTGAATGACGACGAGTGGGATGGAATTTTTCCATTGCTGTGAAGCCCCAACAACGGAGTCACTAATAGCAACGGTTGAGTGCATATGGAGACGTGCTGCCGTGTCACCACTAATGGCTGCCATCTTTCGAAAATTCTTTCCACGATCTTTCAAATACATGACGTATAGTGCCCTTCGCAATACGGGGAGGAGCCCATCTATGTCGGGGGTTATTCTCGCTAGGTTAATATTTACACCGTGGATTTTGTCATACTGCATACATAATTCCGCAATATTATGGTCAATGAATTTCTCATTCTCAAACATCAATATTCCTCCTAAATTAATTCAACTATCATTATAGTTATAATATATAAAGTTTATAAAAGAATAGAGAGGGGAATATTCCCCTCTCTACTATCATATTTTTATCGATGAATCACATACCCATTCCCATGACTGAGATGTTCCAGATATGTTTTGTAATTCTTCCCATTGATCTGATTGAATGTACGTTCCATTTCAACCATCGTCGCTTCACGAACTGCAGTACCAATCTGTTGATCCTGTGTAAGACTAGACCGTCCAAGAATCTTATCAATGATGCGACGAATCCAGCTCTTGTTAACACCGTCCGGAAGTTCCTGTTGGAGAAGATCAACAACATATTGTTCATTGCCTTCGTTAAATGCAAATGCAGTGACATGATATACTTTGCCCGGATCATTTCTTGTCCAATGCAATACCTTCACGCCATACTTGGTTCCTGCATCTTGGTTATACTGCGCACAAACGGTATTGAGATATGCAGAAAGAGGTTCCTCTAATTCAGGATTGGTAGGATGCTCAATCATGCCAATCATATCAATCACGACACGGGGATATCCCTCTTCATATAGGAATGTAAAGCCTTTATTTTCTTTAACACTCCGAATCCCAAGCGCAACTGCAGTGACGATATCATTATATCGAGCTTTATCACTAGAATATACATGCACCATCGTATTCGCAAACACGGTACGAAGTCCACTGATGATATCAGCTAGCTTACCACCAATCTGGTTCGTTGGGAAAATCAGTGCGCCATCGTTTGCTTTTGTAATGGTACTACGATCAACGAGTGATAGAACACTGGGATTTACCTTTGCAAGATCAATATCGTCCAGTGATGATGCGGCAATTCCAATCGGTGCACGTTCGACGTTGCCAGGGATTGCGGAAGTATCTTCGCCATTAAAATTGTTCTTTTCCCCAGCTGCTTCTGTGATCAGCTTCTGGCGCGCAAGATAGTTGACAGCATTCACAACAACCGATTCAAGTTTAGGCTCCTCAGTATCCGAATCCGAAGTCTCATCGGAATTGAATTCCATATCACCAGATTCCTTCTTATCATCGATGAGTGATGATACATCGGAAACAATCTTGTCAATGGTCTTCTTCTTCAGTGCATCCATGAACGCTTCATATTCTGAATCATTCTTGATTTCAAGAAGTTGTGAATCTACTTTATCTTCATTGGGGTCAACAGCAGTGAGTGGAAGACCTTTCTCTTCTTTATCTTTAAGATCTTCCATTGCATCTTCCTGATACTGGCGACCAATTTCATTAAGAGAACGAATGACAAATTCAAGGAGAGGCGCATGCGTCTGATCATATGCAGATTTAAAATACCGCATTGGCGTCATATTCTTTTTATCAAGCATGCTTCCAACATCATCCGAAATCATTTCCGGGTTGCAATCCTTGTATTGGTCGTCGAGAGGAAGCGTGTGATGATAAATATCAACGATGATGCGCTTTGCACAATTATCGACGAGGTTATCACGCTTTGTCACCATATTGTTGCGCCATACTTCTTTGGAACGATTCTGAATCTCGGTATCCTGTGCCTTTGGATCCATCTGAGATTTTAGATCATTATAAAAATCTACCAAATTTTCCATTATAACTCCTACTTTCTTCAATAGATAGAACTGTTGGTTTCATGATGTACGCAACTATAACATGCATACGATAAGATTCTTACATTAAGGGAGATGTTTGACTTGAAGGAAGATTTTCATCATTTAGGGTCGATTAAAATCCTACCAAAAGGATTGGATCTGGATAATAATTATGAAACGGCAGAACGACATTACCGGCATATGAATGTGATATGGGAACAATACAAATCCATTCGTACCAAATTACCCGATGTCATATATCATATCATTGATCGAGGGAAACATGTATTAGGGGATAATGAGATTCCAAAACCAAATGCAAAATATCCAACCGTCGCAATTGCGGGACCGGATGAGAAAAATAATTATACATTGCTGGATCTAACGGATGGTCATATCATTCCATTGATGAAATTTGACAATCCTGTAGATGCGATGCATATGATGCAATTGTATAATACACGGGAAAAAGAATCGAAACGTCTGCAACGGATTCAAGATATTGTGGAATCGATTGCCCAAGACAAAGGCGAAAATATACATAAACTGATTATCGGCATCATTGCAATCAAATATCGAGATGCATTGGAATTGCAAAAATTTTATGAAATTATTTCAGACTTCAACGTTGCCATGAAAATGAATGAAAATAGTGGCATTTTGTATGTTCGAAAGCTCATTGATTATTTGGCGACGATCCATCGTCAACCGAGCGGTCGCCTTCGAATAATTGTGGAAAATTATATTGCAATTGCCGAAACGGTTCTAGAGATGCTTCGGATTATCAAACGTTTCCAAGAATCGGATTCTCGATACACTGCTGCTATGATATCCTATGCAAATAACATCAATCAGATTCTATAAGACATTGATTATATATTCTTTATGTAATGAGATGTTAGTATCTATATAAAGGAGAAGATAATCATGATTAATGGCAGAGAGTTTATCAGCGATGTTGATGCCCTTCGCAAGTGGGTAAATTCCCACATCGCCAAGTACACACGTGGGCAGATGAGCCCGGAACAGATTCAGGATTTCAAAGTCCTGTTCAACCTCGAAGTGTTGCATCACCTCATCGGGCTGCAGGTCGACGAGAACGACAACGGAGAGCTCTCCGTTGCGCTTCCGTATATCGGCGGCATTGCAGGCGACGAAACCCGTGCAAAGCTCATGGAGATGATCAAGGATGTGGATTCTGTCATCTTCACGCCGTACTGCGAGCAGTGCGAGTATGCGTACAAGAACATCATTCCTGAGGAGTACAAGGGAACGGAAGAGGATGTTTCGAAGTACATGCTCCACATGCTTACGGCAGAGGATTTCAACACGATATACGACAAGGCGAAGATGCGGCGCAATCGCAAGCGGCTCATTGTCGGCGGTGCCAGCATCGGGGCAATCGGGCTTGCGGCAGGCGGCTACTTCCTCATCAAGAAGTATTTCGGCTAAGAAAATGGGGAGGGGGAATATTCCCCCTCCTTTATTTTTTATCCTTCATAACCTTCTGGATATGGAATCCTATTTTTTGTATGATCCACAGGGACTTTATTCATTGCCATCTTATATAGCTTTAGTAGTTCTTTCTTGAAGCTGACAAGATAAAGTCTTGTATGTGGGACGATGTATTTATTTGATCCGGTATCAAGTAACTCAATATACCAATCGACGAGATCAAGTTTTGAAACAATATATCCAACGATAAGATTTTTATCGATGTCATCTTTGATGGATTCAATTTCAATCTGGATGTAGGGAATGATGGATCGCGGAATCTTTTTAAGTTTCTTCATCCCAGAGGATTCCCTCCAATATCGATCGCGATCATTGAGAACTTCAAGATCCCATTGATTTCGTGCATATTCCAAATGGAGAAGTTCCATTGACTCATTATAGGATCCATTGACAAAATTCTCAATGGATTCGTTGAATGATTTTTCGTCCTTCTTATTGAGTCCGATCAATGATTTCACATCATTCAAAATTTTATCTTTATCCTTTAGAGGATTGATGTATCGTTTTGCAATCGATTGGAAAAAGGTATTGATGCGTTTAATAACATCCGATGAAATCATTAATGTGGATGGATCGTTGAGTTTCACATTCTTAATGTTGAACACCGACTCCATTGGTGTTGCAAAAATTTTATAGAACGATTGGTTTTCCCGAATGAATTTTTTCATATTCGGTGGAATTCGTGTTGCTCGATACATCAATTTGTTTGTAATCGTAGATGCTCCCTTATCATAATATTGCACCGTTCGTTTGAGGAATCGTACAATATCCTCAGGAGATTTTGCATCTTCAAAGATTGATTTTGAAATACGAATCTTAATTGATGGATCCTTATGAAGAAATCCTTTGATCTGTTCCGTTCCCTCAACAAAACGAGAGATGAATGTTTGATCCAATGTTGGAATTAAATAAGAAACCATATTTTCTTTCTCATTTGTTAATTCAAATTTAACCTTTTGAAATCCAGGAGCCCATTTCTGTAAAAGATCCTTACTAATAATTTCGGAAAATTCTCGCATCTGGGCATCTTTGATTTCATTTGATTTATCAACAATACCCTTTGCGATCTCCATTAGATTTTTCAGCGCATTCTTATTTGTAGGAGGAGCGGTTGGTGATGAGGCTTCTGTTACTGGAAGATTCTTAGTATAGTTCCATCCCATAATTGAAGTTTTGAAACTCTCTAATGATAGATAGAGGTTAATCTTATTCTTCGGAAGATTATCTGCAGGAAAACAGAGATACATTCCCCTATCTTTGAGGCAAATATCTGTATGTGCAACAAGTTCATTCAGAAATGTAATTGTATCATCAAATGACGCATCGGATGTATCACATGTTCCTACACAAATCTTACATGTTGCATCATCATATACAAATCCTTCCGTGAATAATGTAAACTGACTTCCAATTGCAGCATACTTATTTATACTCTTCAGTCGATTGAATTCTTTCCGAATATTTTCAATCGCGTCATAGATGTAATCCTGAAGTACAGGAGGAACTCCCTGAATTATTAAACTCGATGACTCAGGATCCCTTTCATCTTTATCAATATCCACGGATAGGATATTATCATTTGTATCCATTGGTATCCACCTTTCATACATCGATATCGATGACCTTAAATTCCAAACATTCTTTTCGTAAAATAGCAGCACGTTTATTTGCCCATCTTCGCAGCTGAGGAATGTCTGCATCAACCATGTCATACATATATGTTGGTCGCCCATCATCCCGAACACGACAGCGTCCTCGGATCTGCGATGTCAAAATCCATGAACTATATTGTGCTGCAACAATCAACCGCGATAGTCCCTTATAATCAAATCCAGTTCCAGCAGACTGCGGCGTCGAAACAAGGCAATCGCAAGTCTTTTTGTTATTCGCATTTTCCGCAAATGAATTATATGAATGAATTGTTCCGACTGTTAAGTCGGGATACATTTCCTTCATGATCGATTTGAACATTTCTGCAGACGCAATGCTTGGCATCAGAATCAATGTTTTTCCATAATCACATTCTTTGAATGCTCTTCGAATCACCTTGATAAGTTGCTTCATAAATGGAGTAACTGTTCCATCTTCAGGAAAGATAAGTTTTGAGTAGGTTGCAATTCCAATGCCAATCCATGTCCATTTATCAGATCGCTCTGAATATCTCCATTTATTTGTGACCTTTTGTAATTCTTCTTTGGTGAGATGAGAATGTCCCCAAAACATTTTACAAATCGTATGCGGCTTCATTCCATAAATGTTTCCGGGTTTACGATTCCAGAATGTCGGTTCTTTTTGCTTTTCACGAAAAATATTAATATCCCCAAACATTTCTTGATAGAGATTATTTTCCGCTTCACCAGAACGACCAAATGTCCCTGTAAGATATAAGTTATTTGGAATATTACAACATCCATCGATATTGATAATATTCTGAAACCACATCTGGACTTCGTCGATTACCTTAAATCCGAATTTACAATTACGAAGAACTTCTTCCATATCATATCGTTTATTCAGAGATGCCAATGTTGGGTGAATTGTGATAATAAACCATGCATCTTTTGTACGATGAATGAAATCTTCTGGAGTTCTCGCAATTAATACTTTAGATGGGTCAATTTTAAACATATCCGTCAAAGTATCTGCCCACTGTTGTCGGATGGATGATGTCGGTGCTATGATCAGCGTCTTCAGTCTTGCTGCGATTGCGCAATAACATGCCATGAACGTCTTTCCGGTCCCAACTGATAATATGCCGCCGATTTTCTGTTGTTTCGAAATTTTATCCAATGCATATGAAATAAAATCTTCTTGTAGTTGGTTACGAGGTTTCATTGGATGTTCAATAATAGGAATCCGATCATAATCCCAATACTCATTTGATTGATCAATGATTCGATGTTTTGGGAATAATTTCCCGATGGATTTCTCCATTCCTGTTGGTAAACAAATACGACGTTTTTCTTCATTTAAATAGATAAATACATTATCCATTGTAGAAGATAGATTTTCAATGTATCGTCGTTCGTTATCTGTATAATCATCGAAGATCAATCGTGTCTTCTGTTTTACAATATCATCCACACAATCACTTCCTCTAACAATTTCATTATAAAGTCGTAGAAGGCTTAATTGAAATGTGAAAAGAAAAAGGGGTTTATTCCCCTTTTTCTTTCTTAATCATTTCATATAATTTTTTTGGAAACGTACAATGTTTCTGCAGTCGACATGGTGTACATATTTGTGCATATTTACAACCAATGCACGATGTGCAAACTGTGGGAAATGCATCAATCGCACATAGATTTACAATTCTACCATCTGGGTATAATGTATATTGATCATGACAATTATAAATCCATTGCATTACTTGATCATCAATCATATTTCGAATACTGCAACCAGATTCTTTGTATTGAATGTGAAATTCACACAACCAATCGTCTACATCATTGTAGAACTCTTGCGATTGTGATGGGTCAATTAATTGTTCAAAACGAATTGACTCTAATCCGGATAAATATTCCCACGATTGAATTCGATCAACCATTTCTTTTGGTGGAATCATAATCAAATCTGGAGTCAGTGTAATCATGATGATAAACTTGGCATCTATGTCTGATACTGCTTTAAGATTACACAACCATATTTGATATTGTTCTGGTGTGAATCGTGCCGGGTTCCACGATGTTGCAAAACCTTTCCCTCGAAATAATTCCAATCGTTTTCCAGAGATATCCATCATATTGGTGGATACAGAACGGACATTTTTTGTTTCCAATGCCTTGATAAAACGATCTTCATATAATGTACATTCTCCCCCAAATAATGTTACTTCACCATCAAAATTTTTAATTTCCTCTAAAACTTTTTCTTCATTATATATCTCAACATTATCTGGAACTCCACAATGCGGACATCTCAGATTGCAATTCGTCGTTAGTATTGCATGCAAATGTTTCATTATATCCTCCCATTTATATTTGCTATTTAGTTTTGGGTGAAATATAAAATAAGGAGGGGAATATTCCCCTCCTTAAATATTTATTGAAAATAAAATTACTTCTTCTCTCCCTCTTTATCTGCAGCAATCTTTTCGCCAAGTGACTTAAGATAGCCCTGAATGACTGCAAGTGATGTAAAGATCTTGAGATCACGATTCAGTAGATTTGTGTACATTTTTACTGCATCTGGACTGAGTTGAAAGCCTCCAGGTGTTAGAGAGTTATTCTTCTCAATATCTTCAATAGTTTTCTTGAGACTGTTTGTAGCACCCTCCAGATCCTTGATATCATATGTACGATATGCTTTCTGTTTCGCGACAACGAGTTCTTCAGTAATTTCCTTATTGCCCCTACCGATCTCAATCATATATGGTAATGCTTTAATCTTTGTCATAACTCCAGAATTTGCATGATTGAGAGCCATCGTAACACTCGGAGCAATAAGTTCCTTCTGGCCCGTCAGGAAGTATGCAATCTGTGTTGCTGCCATCATCTGTACTTTAGATGCATCCTTACCGGCAATCGCAGT
>QWCT01000423.1_pt1 | contig 81570 bp, 65 predicted proteins | sample 1972681 | NCBI WGS metagenome assembly QWCT01 (sample SAMN09866701, study PRJNA288562) | Human oral metagenome isolate pre3_saliva, whole genome shotgun sequencing... | isolation source: mouth | host: Homo sapiens | place: USA: California
TTAACCTTTGTAGCCTTTACGGTCACTTCTGCCAATTCGTGCGCCTTTGCCAATCGTATAGGCTTTACAGATACAAAAAACTCACGCTTACTCCTCAACGCAAAGTGCATATAGCCGTCCTCATACCCCTCAGCACTTGCCCGCACGATATAATTCCCAACCTTCGTCAAATTTTTAAACTGATAGAAGCCTGCATATTCTCCAGCCTCTGCAGGTGCGGCTATCAAGCTATCTATAACAACACTGTCTAAGGTCATCAGGTAAACCTTGGCACTTGGCACTCCAGCTCCCGTCATGTTATCAAGCACTCGCCCTTGAACAGGGATTGCGTCATCTTTTGCATGTACATTACTGCAGCAAAATAATAAAATTAACAACAAAAGTAGTCCGTTTCTCATAAGATAGTCTGGTGTAATGGTCGGTGATATAGATTGCTCAATTTGATTACAAAGATAAATAATATCTTTCTGAAAACAATAAAATGGGCATAAAAAAAATACATACTAATGCAACTTGCGCCATAAAACTCTGTCAATGACTCACTTACCTCTGTGTAATATTTCGTTCAACGATTCTGCCCTTCCAATAGATTGCAATAACAATCATAACAATCACGACAATCACAATTCATATTAAGGATATTCCCGTTTTATTGAAACTAATGAAAGACATTATATATTATTATTTATTAATAAGGTATTATATTATATGGACTCTCCTTTTCGTTGTATTGAAATTCCTTATTATGATTTTATGATTTGTGACTTGTGTGATTACCTTTGCCCCCTTTTGTATTTGTAAAGATACAAAATATAATCAAAAATACAAAATTCTCAATACGTGAAAAAATGTTATTCACATCCTAACACGCTGTACTTATGGAGATTATAAATAATCGACAAATGAAAACAGCCTGACAATTACAAGATGATTACCCCTTTGAAAAATGGATAACACAAAACATATTGCTCTCAAAAATTACAAATTACAAATTACAAATTACATTAAGGTTGGTCGGGGTATATCTGCTCAGGTGCTGGGATGATAAAGTTTTATTATAATATATAATATATTATATATTATAATAAAGTTAATAAAATTATTAATTATCATATTTAGTATTTTAAAACTATCAGTTTATAACCCCGATACAAGTAAAGAAACCCCTGATGGCCCTTAATGTAATTTGTAATTTGTAATTTTGTAATCGAGGGAGAGAATCTCCAAGATGCTCTACTATCAAGAAACAACTTGCTCAATAATAAAACAAAATATGTTTACGATTTGGATTAAAAATATTTTAAGCTTATCTTTTCACCTGACAAAGCATATCTAAACATATTACGGATGTGGCTTTTAGTAAGCTTAGAAAGGGCTTATACGCATAAAGAAAACTAATGATAGCAATAGTGTGCCCAGTGTTGGTGAACGATTGCTTACAATAAACATAACACGCTTGTGTACAATAGATTACAATGAATAAAACACTTTTTAACACACCATTTTCTTGCAATCTTCAAAATAAATAGTTAACTTTGTATGGTCAAAATGAAAGACCGCGGAAGAAATGAAAAACAACACAAACCGTCGTCAGCTGTGAAGCTAAAAAGACTCGTCGTCAGCTGTGAAGCTTGTAAACATAAATCAGCTATGAAGCTCTAAGACATACATATCTGCCCACACTGTTATGTCAGCAATCACAGAACTGCCCTCACGCTGAAATCGAAGAACATTAGTCGCTGGTTTGACTTGCTGCAGCTGGTAGCCATGCGACCGAAGATCAGACACCAACGTATGATAATACCCCTTGTCCCAAAAGACGATTTGCAACGCTCCTCCCCTATCGTCAATGACTGCAAGGCTTGAATTATCCTTCTTTGTAAAGAGTCTGTAAAATGGATGTTTAGATTGGTCAAAATCCGTGTTAGGACCGACATGCCAACCCCATAATTGACGAGATTCATCAACCACCAATTCTGCTGGTATCCGCCTAAGCCCATACTTACTGAAAAGATAAGGTGCAACCGCCCGCTTCCCTTTCTGCACCTGATATTGAAGTAATTCGAGCACAGGCAATGGAAGTAAAGGCAGATTCCCCTGCGCAGGTGTGCACAGAGGAATCAGTAGGAAGATAAGTTGAATGATTATTCGTTTCATGACAGTCCTTCCAACTCATTGAGCCAGTTGGTTGACATCGCATCAGAAGGCATTCTCCAGTCGCCACGTGGTGAAAGACTCACGCTGCCCACCTTTGGTCCGTCTGGCAAGCATGAACGCTTGAATTGCTGGGAGAAGAACCTGCGAAAGAAAATGCGCATCCAATGAAGAATGACGCTGTCGGGATAAACTCCACGAAAGGCATTCTGTGCCATCCAATAGATTTTTGAAGGGCGAAAACCGCAGCGAAGAACATAATAGAGGAAGAAGTCGTGAAGCTCGTATGGGCCCACAAGGTCTTCTGTCTTCTGAGCAATTTCTCCCTTATCATCAGCAGGTTTTAGCTCTGGTGAGATTGGAGTTTCCACGATGTCTATCAATGTCTTACGTACATTTTCATCCTTAGTTGTGTCAGCAGCATAACGCACAAGATATTGCGTCAGCGTCTTTGGCACACTCGCATTTACGGCATACATACTCATGTGGTCACCATTATAGGTACACCATCCCAAGGCAAGTTCGCTAAGGTCGCCCGTACCAATGACAAGTCCGTTCATCTGATTACTCAAATCCATCAAAATCTGCGTACGCTCACGCGCTTGTGCGTTCTCATAAGTAGAATCGTGTACCTCTGGGTCATGACCAATATCCTTAAAATGCTGCAAAACAGAGGCTTTAATATCAATCTCACGAATCGTGATACCAAGACGCTCCATGAGTGCCATAGCATTCTTATAGGTTCGTCCTGTTGTTCCGAACCCTGGCATGGTAACGCCTACAATTCCCTTACGATCAAGTCCAAGCTTATCAAAGGTCTTGACAACGACAAGGAGGGCAAGGGTGGAATCAAGTCCACCGCTAATACCAATAATTGCTGATTTACAATTAGTATGTACCAACCTCTTCGCCAATCCACTCACCTGAATATTATAGATTTCATCGCAAGCCTCCTGCATATTCTCTGTCTTAGGAATAAAAGGATGCTGGTCGAACTCGCGTGTCAGCGTAAACTCACGCATAGGCTTGAGCGGTGGCAAGCAATCTACGTGCAAGGCGAGTTCATCAATCTGACCAGTAACACCAGCTAATCCTGACGCAACAGGACGCTGCGCGTTGACAAAGGTACTATTGGTACGACGTTCGCTACGTAAATTTTCAATATCAATTTCAGATATAACTAACTGTGGGTCAATCTGAAAACGCTCTGACTGCTTAACAAGTGAGCCATTCTCAAAAATCAATGCATTTCCGCCAAAGACAACATCCTGCGTACTCTCACCAAAGCCACTACTACTATAAACGTACCCGCTGATAGTGCGTGCGCTTTGCTGGGCAAGCAGTGACTTCAAGTAAGTGTGCTTTCCGATGAGTTCGTCGCTGGTAGAAAGATTGAAGATAATCTCCGCACCTGCCAAGGCAAGATGATTGCTCGGTGGTGTTGGTGCCCATACATCCTCACAGATTTCTATGGCAAAGGTAGCCCCCTCAGATGTGCGGAAAATCTGCAACTCTGGTGTCACTCGAATATTATTCCCTGCAAAGCGAATGTGCTGTGGACGCAAGTCTTGTGAAGATGCAAACCATCGTTTCTCATAGAACTCGCTGTAGTTAGGTAGGAAGGTCTTTGCTACGATGCCTAAGAGTTTTCCTTGTTGAATGACCAATGCGCAATTAAGGAGCAATGCTCCCACAGCTACAGGCGCACCGACAATGACGGTGATATCTAATTGGCGGGTAAATTCGAGCAGCTCGATGACAGCCTGCTCAGTATCGTCAAGAAGAAGCTGCTGCTGGAAAAGGTCCTGACAAGTGTAACCCGTTATTGAAAGCTCTGGGAAAACGATAATCTCTACGCCCTGACCTTCAGCAATAGCAATCTGCTTTTCTGTTTCTATAAGGTTGAACTTTGTATCTGCAACCTTCACTGCAGGAATAGCTGCAGCCACCTTTATAAGTCCGTGTTTCATATTGAATGAAAAAATTATTTAATTGTTACCTGAGTAGCTCCGTAGCCGTATTCACGGAAAGAAGCATCTTGGTAAGAATAATGTTTGTATTTATAATTAAGTTCATGAATGATTGCATGGCGCAATACGCCTTCGCCCTTCCCATGAATGAAGATGAGTTTCTTGCCACGATGCGCCTTGTATTGTTCGAGCGTACGACGGAAGACTTCTAATTGATATTCAAGAATATCTGCCGCTGTCATACCCGCTGTCGTCTCGAGCAATTCGTCAGCATGAAGGTCTATGATAATTTTGTCATCGCTAAGAATCTGTTTAGCTGGCTTCTTACGCTCAAACTTATAACGCTTGGAGAGTTCTTCCGTCTTCTTATCAATCTCTTCTTCTGACAGACGGCTTGGTGACGCATAACCCACCTTCAACTTCTCTGTGGCTTCGTCCTCACCTTTCCTTGTTAAAGGTTCCAACATCGGGTGTTGAGCAGGCTTATCCTTCTCAATCAACGTGTATATCAATGCTGGCTGCTCAAAGAAAACACTCTCGTGGAAAGTATTGAGCTTATAGAACTTCACGGCATCAATCTTCACCTGAAGGTCACAAGTAGGCTTGAGTGCGAAAGGCTTATCCTTTTTATAGCTGTGAAGTTGGACACATCCTTGTAGCATATCGTTGAGGTCGGCAAGTGTGAAGTCCTCTATCAGCAACTTCATATTTGGTTCCAATTCGCCAACAGCCTTCAATACCCACTTATCTTCCTGCTTTAAAGAGTAGGAGAAATGAACATAATAATTTGAATCGTTGACAAGATAAGACTTGAAGTGCGTAGTCGTGAGGTTCTTTATATCGGTAGGTGTGAAAGCAAGATAAATAGACAACTCATCACCACCAACACGTTCTCTCACTGGAGCTTCAAAATTAACGGAAGGGTCATCATGCGGTTCTATGTCTGCATCAACATCACGCCAATCCTCCCCAACTTCCTCTTCTTCAGCGCCTGTAGCGGTCAGACGTTGCTTGATACTGCGAGTATCTTCGCCTTTCTCCATCTTACGTTGCTGCTGGTCGATACGCAATTTTGCACGGTCAGTAGCGGCATCTTCAACAACAACAACCTCACTGGCTACTGTTGGAATCTGAAAACCATCTTCGTCTTCAACCAAAACAATTTTACCTTTGAAACCTGCAATGACTCCACCACCAGTAGAGCTTAAAAATCTAACTTTATCACCTATTTTCATCTTTTTTTCTTCTAAATGTTTATAAAGAATACAACCAATATCTTATCAATTAGCTGCATTTCCTCCCTCTTTTAACTACCAAGTCCACTTATAATAAATAAGTTTTATAAATCCTCACGCTGAGGGAAAAATACTATGGTATCAATAATGAAGAATCACCATAACTAAGGAAACGGAAGTCATGGCTGAGGGCATAATCATAAACCTTACGCCAATCGCCCTTTAAAAAAGCACTTACTAAGAGCAACAACGTTGATTGTGGTTGATGAAAATTAGTAACGAGTGCCTTGACTATCTTGTAGGTATAACCTGGAGCAATGATAATCTGGGTACTTGAATGTAACACATTTAATCCGTCTTTATCCAAATAGGCAAGCAAATGACGGATAGAATCCTCCGCAGTTATCACCTTACCATTCACTACTACCAATCCTTCTTCATTATGTGGTAAGTCATATGGTTCCCATTGATTGACATGAAGGTCTTTCTCTGCCGTTTCTGGAGACAACACCAACTTAACACCCATATAATAAAGGCTTTCCAGTGTTCTAACACTTGTTGTTCCTACAGCAACAGCGTGACATTTATGCTTTAGAAGTTTCTCTAAGGTCTGACGACGAACAACAACAAACTCTGTGTGCATATTATGACCCTCAATCTCCTGACTCTTCACTGGTTTGAAAGTTCCGGCTCCCACATGAAGTGTAAGTTCCTCACGATCAACACCATGTTCATCCAAGGCTTTCAGCACTTTATCGGTAAAGTGAAGTCCAGCTGTAGGCGCTGCCACTGAACCTTTAATCTTTGAATATACGGTTTGATAAGTTTCTTTATCACTTTCCTCTGTAGCACGGTTAAGATATGGAGGAATAGGTAATTCACCTACGGCTTCAAGAATTTCAGCAAATGATATGTTTGTATTATCCCACTCAAATTGAATCCAGTGATTAGTTCCACCAGCTTGCTCTTGAACCTTACTGCGGTCCATTGTCGCTGTAAGTGTCAGCTTCTGCCCTTTGATTTCAAATGCACGCTTTAGTGCACCTTCCTTCCACTTCTTAAGGTTGCCAACCATACAAAGCCATGCACACTCATGATTTGTTTGAAACATCAATTCATAATCTGTTGGCTGTGCTGGTTCCATAAGAAACACCTCTATGAGTGCTCCCGTCTCTTTGCGGAAGTGCATACGTGCCTGAATGACTTTCGTATTATTGAAAACCATCAACGCACCCTTAGGCAAATATTCAGGAAGATTATAAAAAATGTCCTCCGATACATCACCATGCTTATAAAGCAACAGCTTACTATGGTCGCGCTCTGTCAACGGAAATTTGGCGATGCGCTCATCAGGGAGGGGATAGTTGTAATCAGAAATGCTAATATGTTTTGTATCTTCAGACATAATTTAATTTATATTGATAAGACGGCACGAAAAGCCGCATAAATAAATGACAATATAAGTATACTAATAACAACGTCTATATCTGCAAAGCTATAACCTGTTCGCGTATATTTTGTCGAAATATAGTGTAATTTGTCACTAAAACGAATATAAATGCGAAGGTATAAAAAATAAATGAAAACAGCGACGCTTGAGCCAAATATCATTCCAACAAATACGTCAGAAGGATAATGAACACCAAGATATGGACGTGTTAGGGATACCATAATGCTCCATGCAACCATCAAAATAGAAAAGATGCGGTCACGTACCAATAAACAGAAGAATACTGCTATCACAAAGGCATTAGCAGTATGTGACGAGAAAAAGCTATAACCATCAGCCATATAATGGTTTACAGCCACAACAATTCCCTGTAAGTCTGGATTATTGAGAGGACGTGGTCGGGCTACAAGTGGCTTAACAATACCAAGATTTAAACCATTTACGATAAGAAGCCCCAATGCCACAGTTCCAATAACAAGTATTATCTTTTGCCAGTTCTCATTATTCTTTATAACCAAATAAAGCAAAGACGCATAAAGAGGAATCCATGTAAAAGCATTGGTCACTGTAAGAACAAAATAATCAATAAAAAGATTATCGCCTCCATTGAAAGCGAGTAAAATTGATTTATCAAGTTCTCTAAATACGTCTAAATTCATTGTTTGGATTCTATAAGAAACTTTCTGTCAGTTTGTCATTTATATAGCTTCAACATTTTCAGCCTTAATCCAACCTTGACGACCATCACTCAACTTGATTTCCGTCCACTGGCTCATACTATTATCGGTAATTCTAACTTTTGAACCTTCATGAAGGATAAATGCTTCAGCAGACTTCTGATCAGGCGTCTTTCTTACAACGGCAGATGGTGTCATGATAATACCATGTGATGCTGAGTCTAACAAATAAACCTGTTGTATGGCAAAGAATGTGTTAATAATGAAAAGGAAGAAAAAGACAGGCAATACTACCTTTGACAACTTCCTAAGGAATTCAATGTCAACAAACAAGTAAACAACAAGCGCTAAAATCGAAATAAATAGACAAACAAGACTGAGAATTGCCCACATGTCAACACTAAGATAATTAACTAATGCCTTATACCATGTTATAAAAAACATTTCTGGCTCTGGTGTCAAATTGTCAATTGTCTTTGATTGTGCCAACTGAAGGTTGAAACGAATATCCTCATCGCTTGGAGCAAGACGCTGTGCACGCTCATATGATAACACGGCATGTGGGATGTTATCAAGGCGATAGTAGCTATTGCCAAGATTATAATATAAGGCAGCAGATTCACCCTGCTTTAATAGTTTCTCATAACCTTTAACAGCTTGCATGTAATTCCCTTTTTGATATAGCTTGTCAACATCAGCCTTTGTTTGAGCTGACAACTGCAAAGAGAAAATAGACATGCATATGATAAGGAAGAAGAAGCTGAAAGTCTTCTTGCTTGAAGGCTTCAATTTCTTTACTGTCTCTTCCATATCTGCTATAGCTTTCATTGCTGCATCAAGTGTTCGTTTCATATTACCTTTCTCGTCACCAGGAGCATAGCGCTCATATTCACATTCGTCAATAGCAGAAATGTAGTTATCAATCACTTCGAATGGAACATTGATTTTACTAAATTGCTCTCTAATATTATCACGTGATAATGATTCTACAGGCAGGTTGAGCTTATCACTTGCATAACCCCATAATGTCTTCAAAACTTCATCATAAAAATCGAGATTCTTATTCTTCAACATTAAAAGTTCTGCCGCATGTAAACGACTGGAAGCAACACGATTGGCATTTTTCCCACGTTTTAATACCATATCCACACGATGCGCAAAGCGATCACGATAGTAGAATGATAGTGCACCCCCTACTCCCAAGAGTAAAAGGAGAATTATATAGTATGTCACAGAACCAAAGAAGAAGTTGCCAACTTTATCAAGTGAGCTATCACCTACCTTCAATGGTAAAATATCCTCATTTGGTAAATCAACTGAAAGAATATCTTTTGAAGAGCCGTCACCTCTTGACACTTTTAACTCCATCGCTTCTGTCTGTAATGTTACGTATTTCTTCTGCGCTAAGTCATAGTAACAGAACTTTACTGGAGGAATGGCAACAAGTCCTTCCTGATGAGGAATAACAACCTGATCATAAACCATGTTACCCTCTGCACCCTTTGTTGTCAACTGGGTCTTATCAGTTGTTTTAATATCAAATGATTCAAAGCCCTTAGGAATCTGAATGATAGGTTTCTTTATCAACTTCAGATTTCCTGCTCCACTAACAACAACACGAATCGTAATAGGATTACCAGCCTTTACCTCTTTTTTATTTAATTGTGCAGAAAGATTAAAATGACCAACACCACCAGAAAAATCTGTAGGACGATTAGGTAAAGGTAAAACCTTAATAGCTAATCCTGGTGCTACAATATCTTTCTTAAAGTTTGTGCTACCACCATCAATACCAAAGGCTTCAAATGGATTAAAGCCATTAGATTCTTGTATGATACCATGAAAAGTCAATGGTGGGACTTGTAAAGTTCCAGTCATTTGTGGATACATTACATACTGGCTCCATGTAACACAATTATATAAACGCTTACCTATACGCTCCTTATGGAAAGTTTTTTGTTGTGGCAAGTCAACTTCTTGCACATGAAAACCAACCAAGTCGGGCATCTTACCAATAAGTTGGCGTAAGTTCTTTGTTGTATAGACCTTGTATGTTAGTAAAACAGGCTCCTGTTCATAAACAGTAGTCTTATTAGCACTTACCTTGATAAACAAATCATTAGCAGTAATCTTTGCTGCTGCAGCACGAGAATCTGTACGTGAATCATAATATCCACCACTTGTGGTACTATGAGAACCTGTAGTAGCTAAAATTTTAACTGGCGTTGATGCAAGTTCCTGATCATTCACAAAAATATGAGCAGGACCAATATTTACATTTCCTTTCTTAGTTGCTATAAAGACATATGTAAATGATACAGAAGATGAACTACTTGCATGCCCATCAATGAATTGATAATTTGATTGCGAAGAAGTTGCAGGGCCAAACACTTTTTCAAGTCCACTTGATAATCTTCCCAATTGAAATCTACGAACATCTTGGGTGTATACGACGTATTCAACCTGAAACTCCTCGCCTACTGTCACTTGTTTTGGTGCAGCCACACGAACACGTTGTGCTTGTAAAACACAAACACTCATTAGTGACAGAAATAAAATTATATATCGTTTCATATCTTCAATATTACCAGTTTTTATCAAGTTTTTTATCAGAAGGTTGTCGCATAACCTTAGATAGACGCTCTTGAGTTTCTTTCTCTTGCTGTTTAACAGCATTAAGAAGTTGCTCAGCATTATCTTTGCTCATGCCTTGGTTGTCTTTCTGTTGTTTATTCTTCTGATTATTTTTTTGATTGTTATTATTTTGATTCTGATTTTGAGGTTGCTTCTTTTTCTTTTCTTTATCCTTATCAGATTTATTTTTATTTTTATCTGATGATTGCTGATTTTGTTGCTGTTTCAATTTACGTTTACATAACTCAAGGTTATAGCGAGCATTCTTATGATTTGGATTACTACGTAAAGCACTCTTATAAGCCTCAATAGCCTTTTCATAATTTTGCTCATCTTGAAGGATAGTTCCAAGATTATTATAACTGCTTGAGAGACGGACTGGGTCTTTTTCTAACTTTGCAGCATTATCATACAACTTCTTTGCTTCCTCATTCTTTTTTTGTGCTTGTAGACATCGACCTAAATTATAATTAGCAATCGCATTGCTACCATCTTTATCAATAGCTTTATGATAAAGAATTTCCGCCTGTGCATAGTTTTTTGAAGAGAAAAGCTTATTTCCCTCTCTTATGAGTTGATTAGCTGTTTGTGCATTACACCCGACAAACACCAACAACATACATATTATGATATAAAGTCGTTTTACCATACCTTTTACCAACGTCTTTTTCTTTCAAGTAATAAGACATCTATAATTAGCAGAATGACAACAAGCAATGCTAATGCTTGAAATTGTTCATCAAAGTCGCTGTAAACAACATTGTTAATTTTTCCTTTCTGCAATTTATTAAGTTCTCTGCCTAAGACAGCGTCAGCCGTACTACTATTTGTAACATGCAGATAAACACCATGTCCTGCCGTTGCAATCTGTTTACACATTTCTTCGTTAAGACGAGTCTTCACAACTTCACCATTAGATGTTTTCAATTCACTGCCATCAGGCATTGGAATTGTTGCGCCCTCTGTAGAGCCAACACCTAAGATAAAAACTCTTATCCCCTTGCTTTGTGCCTGTTTTGCCATTTCTTCAGCACCACCTTCGTTATCTTCACCATCCGTAATTAAGATAATAGCCTTTCCGACCTTAGAGTTTGGTGTAAAACTATTCATAGAAAGTTGAAGCGCCTTGCCAATATCTGTTCCTTGTGTACCAATTAAAGAAGGATTGATATTATCTAAAAACATTTTAGCTGAAACATAATCACTTGTTATTGGTAATTGAACGAACGCATCTCCTGCAAAGACAATCAAACCTATTTTGTCTTCACTAAACTTATTCATCAAATTTTCAACAATCAATTTGCTCTTCTCTAAACGTGATGGAGCAACGTCTTCTGCCAGCATTGAATTACTAATATCAAGTGCAATTATGGTTTCTATGCCTTCACGCTCCTTGTTAGTTGCAATTTTGCTTCCAACCTGAGGACGAGCGATAATAAGTATAAGGAGCAATAATACCAGTTCTGCCAACACGAATTTAATCCAACTTCTTCTCTTACTTGTCATAGGAGAAAGCTGGTGTATAAGTGTTGGATTCCCAAACTTCACCAATCGTTGCTTACGCTTACGAATGGAGTACAAGTAGACAATTACTGATAAGGGTATCAGTAATAATAACCACAGATATATGGGATTATCAAATCTAAACATTCTTCAACTAATCTTGTTAAACAAGCAAATCTTATTTGTATCGCTAAGAGGATAACTTTATGGCAATCGTCTGAAGACTGTCCAACGAAGAATTAACTCAAAGCAGAAGAGTAACAAAGCCAACCAAGCAAAAGGCATATAAGCTTCATGTAGATGGTCATATGACTTAATATTCATCTTTGTCTTTTCGAGTTTATCAATATCTTGATAGATTTTTGATAACTCAGCCTGACTTTGTGCTCTATAGAATTCGCCATTCGTCAATACCGCAATATCTTGCAATGTCTTATAATCGATGGCACCAATATCTTCCCCAGTCTCTCTACCTAAACCGATTGTATAAACTCTGATACCAAATTTCTTTGCTATGGTAGCAGCTGTCATTGGAGAAATAGAACCAACATTGTTACTACCATCGGTTAACAGAATAACAACCTTACTCTTAGCCTTAGAATCTTTTAAACGGCTAACAGAGTTTGCTAATCCCAAACCGATAGCAGTGCCATCTTGCATTAATCCATTTGTAACTAAATCCGTACGAACATTATGAAGAAGATTCAACAAGGCTGCATGATCAAGCGTCATTGGGCACTGTGTAAAAGCTTCACCCGCAAAGATAGTAAGTCCTATATTGTCACTTGGACGACTACTGATAAACTCAGAAGCAACTTCCTTTGCAACTTCCATACGATTGGGAAAAACATCTTCTGTTAACATACTTGCCGAAATGTCCATTGTCAGCATGATGTCAATACCCTCAGTATCTTTATTATCCCAAGCATTATAAGTTTGTGGACGTGCCAAAACGATAACTACTAATGCGTAAACAATACAACGCAAAGCCATAGGGAGATGAATCAATTTCACCTTCCAACTTTTGGGAGCATGCTGATAAGCGAATGTATCGCTCATCCTCATGGTTGCTTCTTTACCTTTACCACGAAGGAAATACCATAATAGATACGGTATCAACAGAAGTAGTAAAAGGAGATATCCACTATTGGCAAATTCCATTTCTATAATTCAATTTATAATTACATCAAAAGCGCGTAGGCTTCAAATGCAGCGTAAATAAGCAAAGCTACGGATGTCACTAATAGTAAACCGATAGCGAGCTTTATTGTCTTACGTGAACGAGTATCACTTATGTTTTCTTTTGGTTCTTCAATAACCTCTTTTGGTTCTTCAACCTTTGTACTATCTATAAAATGAACAATACTATCAAGATAATATGTCATGTCATTCGCATCTGTTGAATATTTAGCGAACTTTACAAGGTCTGCTGTATTGAATACTACTTTTAATTCAGAAACATCACAAACGTCCTTCATGCTTTCTAAGATCTCATGAGAAGTCATTTCCAATGCGTTAATATTGTAACGCTCTGAAATATATTTTCTGAGAACGTTTGTAACATCTGTATAATAAGCTTTCTGTTCTGCATACAATATTTTATTTGCAGCTATCTCAGAAAGGTCATGTTTTGCTTGCTCATAGTAGGATAGTGTACGTGTATTCTTTGGTGTCCTACCATTTTTCTTATGGCAAAGAATTCTATAAAGATAGAAAACAATGCAGATAAATATAAGTGCAAGTACAAGTACTAAAATTACAGGAACCCATTCCCCCCACGAGAAAGGAACCTTTTGAATATCATCTGGTGGCATAGGAGTACTTTTCACTGTATCAATAGGAACAGCTTGAACATCCAAAGTAACATTACCTGTTGTCTTAGTCGCACCACCTACAATAACTTTCTGTGCAGGAATAGTATAACGCTTAGCATCCCATGCTGTAATGGTATATATTCGTCTAATTCTTACCTTACCATTTGCATCTGCTGTGTCAGACTTAGCACTAAGTACTTCAACATCTGATATTATCTCTTTTTTATTATTAAATTCAGGAAAAGAAATCTTCGTCCCTTTAGGTGCATATACAGTAATGAAATAGTGTGAACGTCCACCTATTAATATTTTGGTAGAATCCACACTTGCCGTTACCTGTACTTGTGCATGGCTTACAACCGCCAGGATAAGCAATATAAATATAACAATATATTTTCTCATCGGTTCCTCTTTGAAAACAACGTCATCAACATCTTTACATAGTCGTCATCCGTTGCAATAGCCACACTATCAACATGACTCTGAGTTAACATCTCATGTAATCGTATCTCACGCTCCTCCCAATATTTATTATGTACTTTGCGTAAACGAGCATCATGTGTATCAATATACATCTCATGCCCTGTCTCCGCATCAACAACCTTCATTAAACCCACATCAGGCATTTCTTTTGCTCGAGGATCATAAACTTGAATGGCAACAATATCATGCTTTTTGTTAGCTATTCGTAGTTCTTGACTGAAATCCTTACGAGTATAAAAATCACTGATTACAAAGGCTGTACAACGACGCTTCATTACCTTGTTAAGGTATTCAAGACTTATGCCGACATCTGTTCTCTTGCTATTCGGAGTAAAAGTAAGCATCTCTCGAATAAGATAGAGAATATGCTTACGTCCTTTCTTTGGAGCAATATACTTCTCAATATGATCTGAAAAAAATATAACACCTATCTTATCATTATTTTGAATGGCAGAGAATGCTAATGTAGCGGCTATCTCCGTAGCACACTCACGTTTTAACTGTCCAGAAGTACCAAAATCAAGCGAGCCACTGACATCTATTAGCAGCATCACTGTCAACTCACGTTCTTCTTCAAAAACCTTAACGTATGGACGATGAAAACGTCCTGTCACATTCCAATCTATATCTCTAACATCATCACCATACTGATACTCGCGTACTTCAGAAAAAGCCATACCACGCCCTTTGAAGGCAGAATGATACTGCCCTGCAAAGATATTCTGGCTCAGTCCTAAGGTCTTGATTTCAATCTTTCGGACTTTCTTTAGTAATTCAGTAGTATCCATAGAAAATGATAATAATGCTTCTTAAACTCTTCTAAGAATATAATTGAAGATTAAGGCACCTGTACTTTGTTGATAATCTCACTAATAATCTTCTCTGTTGTAAGATCAGTTGCTTCTGCCTCGTAAGACAACCCAATTCTATGACGCAAAACATCATGTGCAACTGCGCGTACATCTTCAGGAACAACATAACCACGATGCTTGATGAAAGCATAGGCACGACTTGCTTTTGCAAGATTGATACTTGCACGTGGACTTCCACCAAATGTTATCATTTGCTTCAATTCTGGCAATTGATAGCGCTCTGGGTAACGTGTAGCGAAAACGATATCAGCAATATACTGCATGATTTTATCATCGATATATACATCCTTAACCACACGACGTGCCTCAAGAATATCATTCGCAGTAATAACAGGATGTACAACAGGCATACTCTCTTGAAGATTCTCACGAATAACAAGTTTCTCTTCCTCTAATGTCGGATAATCGATAACAACCTTCAACATGAATCGGTCTACCTGTGCTTCAGGAAGCATATAAGTACCCTCCTGTTCTATCGGATTCTGAGTAGCCAATACAAGGAAAGGGTCTGAAAGTGTAAAAGTAGAGTCACCAATTGTTACTTGATGCTCCTGCATAGCCTCTAACAATGCACTCTGAACCTTTGCAGGAGCACGGTTGATTTCATCAGCAAGTACAAAATTAGCAAATACAGGACCTTTCTTTACGTGAAAGGCTTCATCCTTCTGAGAATAAATCTGTGTACCAATAACGTCGGCTGGCAAAAGGTCTGGAGTAAACTGAATACGACTATAACGTGCATCAACAAGCTGTGATAGAGTCTTGATAGCAAGGGTCTTTGCCAGACCAGGTACACCCTCAAGAAGAATATGACCATCACTGAGTAACGAAATAAGTAGTGAGTCTATCAGATGTCTTTGACCAACGATAACCTGATTCATACCTGTTGTAAGGTTGGTTACAAATGAACTCTGACTTTCTATTCGCTCGTTCAACTCTCTAATATCAATAGATTCTGCCATTATCTTACAAATTATTATTGTACTATTATATTCTTATTCTATTAGTCGCAAAAGTACAACATAAATGCGGATGAAGCGAAGAATAGTGTCTAAATTATATTAAAAAAGTCCTTAAAACTTCTTTTAAGGACTTTTTTCTACAAGATTACAGCTGTATAAAACAAACGCTGCTTTATTATATTGAAAATACTTACTTTCTATACTCTGGTCTTAATTCAACCTTTGGAACTTTCATAGTGTCACCAGCTTGCATTGTCTTACGACCATTAAGAACCTGAAAATACCCAACCATATCAGCACCAAGTGTCTTTCGGCTATACTTCTCCATAGTCTCACCTTTCTTCAACACAACAATGCGTTCAATGCCTATAATATTATAAGCACCATAACGGATACGAGGGTCACTATTTAAAGCAATAAAAGAATCAACTTTAGCTGTCTCTTCCTTTTCAGGTGTTTTATGGACTTTAGTTACAGATGTTGTATCAGCAGAGACGGTCTTTGTGCCAAGGGAAGAATGATTATCAGAAGTATTTACTTGCTCTGCTACTTCTTTCGTTTTCTTCTCTGAGTTTGTGCTACTCATTCGTGCCCAAAGAAATATACCAAGACATATGATTACAATAAATGCAACCAATGCAACCTTCTTTAGTGTACCATTCTCTGAACTTTCTACATCAGTGTCTTCATCTTCAGAAATATGAGTTGGTTCTGAACTATTTGGTAATTCTGTTTTATCAATATTATTCTCATTTGAAGACTCTTTTCGCTCTTCTGCTATATTAGGAACAGATTGTACAGACTTAACTTCAACCTCTATAGTTTCCTCCTCATCCTTTGGTTCAACTATAGTGTCAACCTTTGATTCAACTATTGAGTCGACCTTAGCATCTACCTCTATAGCAACCTCCTGTTTTTCCTCTTTATTTTCTTCGAGTTCAGAAGGCTTTTCTTCTGAATCAAAGATAGCTTCATTCTCTTCTGAAGTAGGCTCTTCTATAACATCAACAGGTAAGTTCTTTTCATTGAGATTATCTTCTGCCTCTATTACCACATCCTCTTTTACAGAACTACTATTATTAGTTTCCTCCTTTGGATCTTCAACTTCAGTTCTTTCCTTCTCGGCAACTGTTTTTTCTTCAGAAGTATTTTTTGTTGTGGTTTCATCAACAAGTTCTGATTTCACCTCATCAGAACTATCTTCAGCAGGAATACGTTCTAATTCCTCTGTATCAACCCCATCATTGATAACAACAGTCTCAAATTGTGAGAAAGGTTTGTTTACAAGTTCCTTCATCACTGTATCTGGAGTGAAACTGATCTTGTCATGACCTTCAATAAGTACACGTTCGCCAGTATTAACATTAACACTCTCACGTGGTTTAACAGCTTGAACCTTAAAGGTTCCAAGTCCTTTAATCTTTACTTGATTACCGTTTTTTAATTCAGAACTTATAATGTCAAAAAAGGCATCAACAAAAGCTGCCACATCAGCAGCCGACAGATTATGCTGTTTAGCCAATGCACTTGTAATTAATTGTATTGCACTCTTAGCCATTGTCTTGTCCTCCCTTTCTTACATGTCCTTTGATTGTTGCAGCAGGTTTGAAGTTAAGAACCAACTTTGGAGGAACCAGCATACGCAAACCTGTTGAAGGATTAACCATAACACGTTCCAAACGCTTTTTAACTTCAAACGTTCCGAAACCAATAACTGGCACAGGATCGCCTGTTTCAAAAGACTTACCCATCATGTCTACAACAGTTTTTACCATTTTCTGGCTTTCATCCTGTGTATATCCAGTTCTTGCTGCTAATGCTGCAATGAATTCTTTATTATTCATTCTGTTTTCTCCTTTTTATTCAAAAATTCAGAATCTATAATCAAATTAATTCTTAGTTTATAAATTCAATATTATGAACTACAAACTATTACTTAACAACCTCTCCAAAAAGGTCGAACTCATCGGAGTCTGTGATGCATACATCATAGAATTTACCGATACGTAAAGGCTTCTCTGCTGATGATATCAAGACTTCAGGATCCACCTCTGGTGAACAGAATTCTGTACGACCAACATAGTATTCTCCTTCCTTACGGTCAATAATAACTTTAAAGGTTTTACCTACCTTCTCAGCTTCCAACTCTTCTGATATCCCTTGTTGAATAGCCATTAGTTCATCGAGGCGAGCCTGTTTAACATCCTCTGGAACATCATCTTTATAATGATTTGCACTATAGGTACCTTCTTCTTCTGAATAAGAGAAGGCTCCCATACGCTCAAAGCGAGCATTAGTAACAAACTCCTTTAATTCCTCAAAATCTTCATCATTCTCACCAGGGAAACCAACAAGAAGTGTTGTACGAAGATGAATACCTGGTACACGACGACGTATCTCTGCAATTAAATCAAGTGTTTCCTGCTTACTCACATGACGGCGCATACGGTCGAGCATATGGTCCGAAATATGTTGGAAGGCTATATCCAAATATTTACACACATTTGGTTTTTCTGCGATTACATCGAGAAGGTCAAGTGGGAACTGATTAGGGTAAGCATAATGGAGGCGAATCCACTCTACTCCCTCTATATCAGCCATTCGTGATATAAGTTCAGTAATATGATGTTTACCATCAAGGTCTACACCATAGTAGGTCAGTTCCTGCTCAATAATCTGAAACTCCTTCACTCCTTGAGCAACAAGCCCTCTTACCTCATCCAAAACTTCGTCAACAGTACGTGAATGATGACGCCCCGTAATCAATGGAATAGCGCAATAAGCACAATGACGATCACAACCTTCAGCAATCTTTACATAAGCATAATGGCGTGGAGTAGTAAGATGCCTAACACCATTACATGCAGGAACATCTGCCTTACCAAGATCTGTCAGCAACTGTTTATAATTGAACTTACCATAGAACTTATCTACCTCTGGAAGTTCTGCTTCAAGTTCGTCTTTGTATCTTTGTGACAAACAGCCCATTACATAGAGCTTATTAAGCTGTCCATTCTTCTTTCTATTGATAAATTCAAGAATCGTATTGATACTTTCTTCTTTTGCAGCTTCGATGAATCCGCATGTATTGATAACGGCAATCTCACCCTGTGGACGCTTTGAGTCATGTGTACAATGAAAGCCGTTTTCTTCAAATTGCTTCATGATTAGCTCAGAATCTACAAGATTCTTTGAGCAGCCCATGGTAACAATATCTATCTGATTTTTCTTCATTCGTTCTTTGTTTGGTGATAGGTGTTGAATGTTGGGTGTTAATGAATTGCATAAATAGGATGTAATATCACTTCATCACCACCCAACACCCTATTTAAATAGGCTATCAACAAACTGCACCTTATCAAAAAGCTGCAAGTCTTCCATGCCTTCACCTAATCCAATATACTTAACAGGAACCTTCAATTGGTCGCTGATACCTATCACGACTCCACCCTTAGCGGTTCCATCGAGTTTTGTAATAGCCAGAGATGTAATCTGTGTGACAGCAGCAAACTGACGTGCCTGTTCAAAGGCATTCTGTCCAGTACTTCCATCAAGTACAAGCAGTACCTCGTGTGGAGCCTCAGGAACAACCTTTTTCATTACGTCCTTGATTTTCTTCAACTCGTTCATCAAGCCTACTTTATTGTGCAAACGACCTGCCGTATCAATAATCACTACATCCGCACCATTTGCTTTAGCACTTTGTAGCGTATCAAAAGCAACACTTGCAGGGTCTGCTCCCATCTGCTGTTTCACAACAGGAACACCAACACGGTCGCCCCAAATTTGAATCTGCTCAACAGCAGCAGCGCGGAAGGTATCAGCTGCACCGAGATAAACTTTCTTTCCAGCTTGCTTAAACTGCCAAGCAAGTTTACCTATGGTTGTAGTCTTACCTACACCATTTACTCCAACAACAAGTATAACGTATGGGTGTGTACCTTCTGGTAACGTCCATTCACCATTGTCTCCTGTATTATTTTCAGTGAGTAATGCCGTTATCTCACTTTTAAGAATACTATTAAGCTCGCTTGTTGAAACATACTTATCGCGGGCAACGCGTTCTTCAATGCGTCGGATAATCTTAATAGTTGTATCTACACCTACATCAGACGTTACAAGAATCTCTTCAAGGTCGTCTAAGACCTCATCATCTACTTTTGACTTTCCTGCCACTGCACGTGTCAGTTTTGAGAAAACATTTTCTTTTGTTTTCTCAAGTCCTTTGTCAAGTGTTTCTTTTTTCTTCTTACCGAATAAACCGAATAATCCCATATAATTAGCTAATTTGTTGCAAAGATAATAAAAAGTTTATCGTGTTAAGCCTCCGCACCAGTCGTGCTAAGGCTTCGCACCAATGGTGCAGAGCCTTAACAACATGCTTTATAATACTAAGAAAAACAATATTTGTTTGTGATTAGGAGTGTCATTTACTATTAAAACTGGGTTATATAGTATAATATCAATCGAAATATTAGTTTTATCAGATTATAGTAAACGCAAGTAAGCATTCCTTATGCTCAAAGAAATGCTTACTTACAACGTTACAAACGAGTTTATGAGAACTTATTAAGTATCTTTAATCAAATCAATATATAAAATACTAATATTCAAATATGTATCAATAAATAATTAAAGTAAATTATCGATGCTTGTGCTTTACATACCAACTATGGATAAATGTATCATACAGAATCAGTGAGACTGCTAAAATTCCAAGTCCAATCCATAAGATGAGAGGTAATTCAAGATTAAATACTCCATAAGAAAGAACCAACCCTACACCGATACCTGTTTCCCAAGCCAGTAAAAATGTACTCTGACTCGTTCCACGTTGACAATGGTCTGACATCTTTATAAAAAAGAGTAAGAATCTACTTCCTATCAATCCTACACCCAGACCAATAAGGGTTGGTACGATATAGCTAACACTTTCCTGATTTCGAGTAATCATCAGTAGAATCGCAATACCAATAACAATCATTCCTGTGGTGGCTTCGCTACGAAGATCAGCATCTGCAAAGACAAATCTTTCAGCAAGAATTGCTATAATAAAGCCTACCATCAACATTCCATAAAAACGAGGACTGTGTTCTATACTCAAAAGAAGTCCAACAACAGATGTGATAAGAGTCACGTTGACAAAAAGCCAATGACTACCTTTCAATAGAAAACGATCGCAAGAAAAGCGAGAGAAATCCTCACTTGGCATACGAAATGGGAATCTTATTAAGTTGACAAAGATAAAAGAAACTGCCAAACAGATACAAGACAAGAGGAGTACCGAAGCAAAATTCATCGTTTGATATACCATGATTCCTGCTAAAGGACCAAATGAGAGCGCAAAACGTCCAAACCATGTTGCGGCATGATTTGCTTCTGTTCGGTGTACAGCTTCTACAGTATCAATAATGAGTGTACTAAGAAGGACGAGTTGAGAAAGGCCATAGAAAGCACCTTGTATGAAACGAAGTCCTACAAGTAGCGTATAATCAAAAGAGTTATAAGGTAAATTACTTAGATAATAAAGTACACCTGTAACTGCCAATAGTAATAATGTTGAGACATTAAATACATTTTTGCGGCGATAACGTTGAACAAGATAGCCAGAAAGACTACCAAAAAGATATATTCCTATAAAGAACACACCCATTACCAAAGCTATCTGTAACATAGAATATCCTCTAACTTCCATGCGCAAAGGTATGGTAGCAACGAGCATATAAGATGACATGACTAACAAGAGATTAGCCATTGCCAATAACCAAAAATGCTTATTCCACAAACGAACGTGAACAGGTATGTTTTGAGTATCCATAAATCATTATTATCCAGAAATTAATCATCATGTGAGTTAGATGCTGAAATATGTAATGTATTTTGTTAGAGAAAGATGAGTATATCAATCTCTTTTTAGCTTTTAAATACATATTTCCATTAATCAATCCAACATCATTTAGAATTGTAATTTATAAATTCTTACCTATAAACGAAAATTAATATGACTCAGATTCTGAAGGAAAGCTCGTTTCCTTCACACATTTAATATATTCTTGTACACCCTCTGTCATACATTTGTTGACATTAGCGAAATGACGGAGGAACTTAGGCTTGAACCCCTGTGTCATACCAAGAGCATCTGCATAAACAAGTACCTGACCATCTGTGCCATTACCAGCACCGATACCTATTGTTGCTGCTTTCACCATAGAAGTAACCTTTGTGGCTAAAGAAGCAGGAACTTTCTCAAGTGTGATAGCACTGACACCTGCTACATCAAGCGCAAGTGCATCTTCTATAAGTTTCTCAGCTTCTGCGTCGTCTTTGGCACGTAGTCCATATCCACCAAACTTATGAATACTTTGCGGAGTAAGACCAAGATGTCCAACAACAGGAATACCTGCATCGACTATTCCTTTAACAGTATCAGCAATCTCCTTACCACCTTCCATTTTGAGTGCACCTGCACCCGTTTCTTTTATAATGCGAATAGCATTGCGAATACCATCTTCACGACTTATTTGATAAGAACCGAATGGCATATCACAAACAACAAGACAACGTTGACAAGCACGTACAACAGAACGTGCATGATAAATCATCTGTTCAACAGTAATAGGAGTTGTATCTTGATTACCTGCCATCACATTCGATGCAGAATCACCAACAAGAATACTGTCGATTCCTGCGGCATCAATAATTCCTGCTGTCGTAAAGTCATAGGCAGTCATTTGAGTAATCTTCTCCCCCGCTGCCTTCATTTCTAATAATGTTTTTGCAGTAACTTTCTTCTTATCTGTTGTTAAATATCCCATAATCACTTTTATAATCCAATAGCTCAATACTTTCCATTGTATGCTTTATAAGCAAACATGGTTTTGAACCTTGACTTTTGTTTTGGGCTGCAAAGTTACTCCTTTTTAATGGTCTGACAAAGTAAAACCATCATAATTACTAATAACCTCCTTTGTATAAGGTTCTATTTCAGCCACAGGATTAGTCGTAGCAAGACCTATTACACGTGCTCCTGACGCAATTCCCGAACGCAATCCATTGAAGCTATCCTCAAAAACAATACATTCTTTAGGTGATACACCAAAACGAGCAGCAGCCTTAAGGTAACAATCAGGTGATGGTTTACTCTCTTCAAAGTCTTCAGAGGTTAAGATCTCGTCAAAGTATCCCTTAAATTCTGGATGCTTATTATAAACATTCTGCATCTTCTCAAGATTAGAACTCGTAACAACAGCAGTCTTTATACCTTTACTTCTAACATCTTTTACAAAGTCCTCGAATCCAGCAATATAATTAAAAGACATATTCTGTTCGTATTCATAGAGAAATGCAGTAATCTCCTCTTGCTTTTTTTCTTCTCCTGCAAAATACTTATCGTATATCTGAACAAGTGTCTGTCCTTTAATAATATGCTCAAAATTATCAATGTTAGGACGAAGTCTTTTATCCAAATTTCGCCAAAACAAGGTATATAAAGGCTCTGTATCGAACACAACTCCATCCAAATCAAACAAACAAGCTTTTACCATTTTCCTCATTTATTATTATATATTATAATGCAAAGTTACAAAACTTTTCGTAACTTTGTAGCCTATATATGACAAAGAAGTTATTTACAATATTTGCTTTTTCCACAATGCTAATATTCATTATGAGCAGTTGTGAACGCAAGTCAACAGCACCAAAGAAGTTGGATATCCCAACAGCTGTCGTTTCTGTAGACACTGTAGCTCGTCTTTCAGATGCAATACAATGTCATGTACATGTAGATTTCACTTACTTAAAAGAGAGTAAACATGCTGCTGTCAATGATTCTTTACTCAGAATGGGGCTTTTACAACCAGACTATTTCGCTATCAATAACGATAAACTCACTCCTCAAACTGCTATTCCATCCTTTGTAAGGCAGTATATAAAGCAGTATATGGAAATAGCCCAGCTTATTCGTCAGAAAGAGAGAGATAAAAGTCAACTCATTGGGGAGCTAACTATCAAGACAGAATTAAGAGCTGCTGCGGACAAATATATTACTGCCTTATCACATATTGCCATTAACAATGGCAATGGTCAGCTTACAAAGTATACGATTGTACGTAATTTTAATCCCCAAAACGGTAAACTTATCACACTTCAAGACCAATTTGGTAAGGATTATAAAGAGACGCTAACAAAGGAAATCATTGCGCATTTAGCAGAGAAAGAGGACCTTGAGAAAGATGACATAGCAGGATTACAAGCAAAGGGTTATTTCATTGGTATAGCCCCCTACCCTGCAGATAACTTCATTCTTACAGATGATTCAACTGTATTCATCTATAGCCCAGGTGAGATTAGTCAGAAAGAAGTTAGAGTTGCTATCGACAACTAACATTCTCTATGGCTTTATTTTTGTACCGCTAAACCTCATACAAAAAGATTATGATTGAAATTATAAAGAAATACTTTCCTCAACTTACTCCAAAACAGGAAGAACAATTTGCAGCGCTCGATGCACTATACCACGACTGGAATGCAAAAATTAATGTCATTTCACGTAAAGATATTGATAATCTTTATGAGCATCATATTCTTCATTCATTAGCTATCGCAAAATGTATAAAATTCCGTGAAGGTACAAACGTCCTTGACTTTGGTACAGGTGGAGGCTTTCCTGGTATTCCTCTTGCTATCTTCTTTCCTGAAGCCAACTTTAAACTCATTGATGGTACAGGTAAGAAAGTAAGAGTTGCACAGGAAGTTGCTGATGCAATTGGCCTTGAAAATGTCCTCCCTTTTCACTTACGTGGAGAAGAAGAGAAAGGAAAGTTTGACTTCATTGTATCACGTGCAGTGATGCCACTACCTGATTTAATGAAGATTGTCAAGAAGAATATTGCATCAGACCAACATAATGTTTTACCAAATGGTGTCATTGTTTTAAAAGGTGGAAACCTTGATGAAGAACTGAAACCATACAAAAACATTGCTGAGAAAACTGAACTTTCACAATGGTTTGATGAAGAATGGTTTAAGGAGAAATATCTTATTTACGTACCAGGATAATCCTATCCCTTACGCTTTTATAATATAATTCTTCATCATTATCAACCATTTATATTCAAATATCACTTATGCTTAAAATCCAAACTTTTGAGGTTAATCCTCTTCAGGAGAACTGCTACGTTGTCAGTGACGAAACGAAGGAATGTGTTATTATTGATTGTGGCGCACTTACTGAAAGCGAACAGAACTCTATCATTGATTATATAAAAGGAGATGGGCTAACACCTGTCCACAATCTTGGTACCCATGGCCATCTTGATCATCACTTTGGTGATGCTGCTCTTCTTACTGCCTTCAACCTCCAGCCAGAGGTTTCTGAAGGTGATAGTGTTTTTATGAATAATCCAAAGCAGGCAGCTGCACAGATGCTGGGAATGCAACTGAACTATGACTTGCCTGCTGGTGATTTAAAACTAACTGACAAGCAAATTATATCATTCGGTTCACACACCTTTAAGGTTATCCATACTCCTGGACATTCTGGCGGTTCAGTATGTTTTTATTGTGCAGAAGAGAATGTCATCTTTACTGGTGATACCTTGTTTAAAGGAAGTATTGGTAGAACAGATTTCCCTGGAGGTAGTATGTTTCAGATTATTCGTAGTCTTCGAGAACTTGCACAACTTCCCGATACTACTATTGTTTATCCTGGGCATGGACCACAGACATCTATAGGTTTCGAGCTATCTCATAACCCTTATATGGACCGATAAAACACAAGTAAAATAATTCCTCAAGATGAAAACAAGAAGTTCACAACCCGAAAAGATACTACTTGGTATCGATCCTGGCACTAATGTGATGGGATATGGTGTGCTACGTGTCTGTGGAAATAAAGCTGAACTTGTTGTCATGGGTGTCATTGACATGCGCAGGGAGAAAGATGTATATCTCCGATTAGGCAGAATATTTGAACGTGTAACAGGTATTATCGACGAATATTTACCCGATGAAGTAGCCGTCGAAGCTCCTTTCTTTGGAAAGAATGTACAATCAATGCTGAAACTTGGACGTGCGCAAGGTGTTGTTATTGCTGCAGCAATTAACCACGATGTTCCTATTCAAGAATATGCCCCATTGAAAATTAAAATGGCAATTACGGGAAATGGCTCAGCCTCTAAGGAACAGGTTGCTGGTATGTTACAAAAGCTATTGCATCTACGTGACGATCAAATGCCCCATTTTATGGATGCTACGGATGCTGTTGCAGCAGCTTATTGTCATTTCTTACAGATGAGTCGGCCTGAAACGGATGCAAAACACTATGGGTCTTGGAAAGATTTTGCGCGCAAAAATGCGGACAGAATAAGATAAACAAAATATTTAACACGGCCGTATTTAGTTATGAATACAATTATGTACATTAAACCTATAAAACTTCAATAACGTCAAAGATAACAACTAAAACAACACAAGGATTTAAGTATCAAGCGTATGAAAAATAGAATAATAGCTCTTTCATTCCTACTCGCATCTGTACTTACGGTGAATGCCCAGCAGGAGCGTGTATCGAAACAACTATATGCAAGTGCTTACAAGATAGCAACTGACAGTAAAGAAGATGTAAACGTGCGCAAAGCAGCTTCCTTTAAAGTCGACGCAATTACCTATCTTAATACTCGAACATTATCTGCTCTTGTTGATACAACGAAGCAACTTTCTACTAAGGATATTGCTCATCTCAACGCACAACTTGACTCTATGGCTTATTATATGCATGAGTATGTAAATCTCTTTACGAAAGAGTATGCACGTGCTGACAAGCAAAAGAGAAAAGAGCAAATTCTCAAGATATTCCGTGATGCAAGTATTAATCACCCACTCTACAATGACCCTGATAAGAATCTTGTTTTGGTATACTTCAATAGTGAGGACTATCTTACTCAGTTCTCCCTCGATACCGACTGGATTAAAGCATTGGCAGAAGTGAAGAAGAAGTTGGCTGAGTAGTACAAATTCAATCTTTTAAGATACATAACAATGCAAGACGAACAATTAAGATATTCATTTGAAGACAAATTCAAAGAGGATTTAACAACTTATCTACAAGGAAAACAACTTGTAGATAGTATGTTGCCAGATATTACCGACATGGAAGATAAGTGGTTGGGCATTGCTGAAGCTTACTTACCTGATGGTATGCGAGAGTTTGCCAACTACCCTACCGTTTCCCTTGGTTGGATGATGTACATCGGTATGGCAATAGCTAAATATTGGGATGAAGACTGGGGGTTGTATAGTAAGGTAGAGAATCTCTACACTTATCTACGCGATCGTATTGATTATGACCACATGGATGACTATATTTGTGAGAAAGTTCTACTCCTTTCTACTGAAGAACATAAGGATATTGCTGCTATTGTAGGAAAGTGTGCAGCACGAACCAATAGCCTACTCCGTCATCTTCCTATTGCACCAGGTAGTAGTGATGCCTTTCAAGCATATGTGGCAGCACTTCACCAAATGTATTATATGGGTGTAGCCATACAGTTAAAACGTATGGGCTATCACATGACAAAAATATAGTTTTAACCCTTTTCTGTCTAAGATTATAAAGAAAAGCTTACGATTCATCATATTCATGAATCCGTCTTACCCTTTTCAACTTACGTGTGGACGCTTAGCACACATTGTGCGAATGCTCCGCACAACATGTGCGGAGGCTTAGTAGCAATCACCATAAGTATTAAACACTTTATTACTTACAAACAAATAAGTAAGAACTTATTGTTAGAAGTTATAAGAAAGTATCTTTATTGATTTGGTATGATTCACAACAGGCATAAGAAAATAGGGACACCCGATGAGGTGTCCCTTTTTTCTTATATATCTATCAACGTCTAAAGATAGATATTATCATTTAGAAGTACTCTTCTTGTATACCATTAACATTGATAGTGTCAGCCGTCTCACAAGGATTAAACTTAGCAGGAATAGCAAACTTTGTACCTTGATTATATCCTAATCGTTTGTCAGCATAAACACGCTGCATAAAGTAAGCCCACACTGGCAAGGCTGTTGTAGCACCTTGACCCATTGATGTATGGTCGAAGTGGATATCACGATCTTCACCACCAACCCAGCAACCGCTGACAAGTTCTGGTGTAATCCCCATAAACCAACCATCCGAGTTATTGTTTGTTGTACCCGTCTTTCCACCAATATCAGCTGTAAGATGGTAAGCGTAACGCAAACGACTACCTGTACCACCCTGAATAACGGCACGTAACATATCAATCATCTGATAAGAACTTACCTCTGAAATAACCTCTGTCATCAATGGTTGGAACTTAGCAATGACGTTACCATGGCTATCTTCAATCTTAGTTACAAAGAGCGGAGCACAACGAATACCACCATTAGCAAACGTTGTATAGGCACTTGCCATCTCACCAACAGAAGCCTCACAAGGTCCAAGACATAACACTGGACTTGTATTCTTATCAATATCAGGATTGTTCAATCCAAAGTCATGTAGAATGCTTACGAACTGAGACGGACCGAGGAGGTTAATCAGATACGCTGAAATCCAGTTGTTAGACTGTTGTAAAGCCCAGCGCAAAGGGACCTCTTGACCATAACGAGCACGTGAACCATTGCGAGGAGTCCATCCTCCATAAGTGCGCTGTACGTTTGGGGCAAGTGTACAAGGAGTCATACCATTCTGCATTGCAAGTGCATAAAGGAATGGTTTTATAGTTGAACCAACTTGACGACGACCACCCATCACAACATCATACTTGAAATGTTGATAATCAATACCACCAACATAAGCCTTAACAGCGCCCGTATGTGGGTCCATACTAACAAAGGCTGAACGGAGGAATGACTTATAGTAACGTATTGAGTCGATTGGCGTCATTACCGTATCAATATCACCATGGTATGTAAAGAGCGTCATCTCATGTGGAGTACGGAAACTACGTCTAATCTCATCAGGTGTAGCTCCCTGCTCTTTCAAACGCTGATAGCGTAGTGTCTGGCGACAGGAGCGATTCAATATCTCTTTAATCGTACGACGTGATATATTAGATGAGAATGGAGCATTCTTCTTATAATGCATAGCCTGATTGAACTGTGACTGTAAGTATCCACCTACATGCTTACGCACAGACTCTTCAGCATACTGTTGCATACGTGTATCAATAGTCGTGTAGATACGTAAACCATCAGTATTCACATTATAAGGCTCACCATTACGCTTCGTATTCTTATTACACCAGCCATAAAGTGGATCCTGCTCCCATGCAATTGAATCAAGAACAAACTGACGATTCTGCCATGACTGATAATTCTCACGCTCCGGTTTCTTTGCCATCATGTATTGACGAAGGAATGCTTGGAAATAATCACCTGCACCACTCACTGGCTTTGACCTCGTAAAATGAAGTCCTAAAGGACGCTGTGACAATTCTTTATATTCATCTTTCGTTACATAGCCAGACTTAACCATCTGCATTAAAACAACGTTGCGACGTTGCAAACAACGCTCTGGATGACGAAGAGGATTGAACATTGATGGGTTCTTGCAAAGTCCTACTAACATAGCAGACTCAGTTACCGTCAACTTACGTGGTTCCTTATTGAAATAGACATTAGCAGCTCGCTTGATACCAACAGCATTATGAAGGAAATCAAAATAATTGAAATACATAGCAAGTATCTCTTCCTTCGTGAAGTAACGTTCCAACTTCACTGCAATAATCCACTCAATAGGCTTCTGCAAAAGACGTTCTACTGTGCTGTGTGCCTTCTCTGAGAAAAGTTGTTTAGCAAGCTGCTGTGTGATTGTAGAACCACCTCCAGCACTTGCCTGTCCCATCACACCACGCTTCACGACAGCACGTCCAAGGGCTATAAAGTCAATACCTGAATGTTCATAGAAGCGTTCATCTTCTGTCGCAACAAGGGCATGAACAAGGTGTGGCGACAGTCCATTATAGTCGATTGCCACACGATTATTGTTATCCGCGTTCCAAGTACCGATAAGTTGTTGGTCTGAAGAATAGACTTGCGAAGCAAACTTATCTATAGGGTTAGACAATTCATCCATATCAGGCATGTACCCTACCCATCCGTTCCATACAGAGATGAAGAATACGAAGACCAAGCCCAAGATGGCAAGAAGTGACCCCCAGAGGAAATGTACAAAGTGTCTTCTCATAATTGTGAAAATATTATGCAAAGATAATGTAAATCAATGGATAAGCAAAATAAATAGATGTTTTTTTGTTATAGGTGGATATTTCCCTTTCTATAGTTCGTTGATTAGAAAATAATAATGTACCTTTACCAACAGAAAAGAACTAAAACATCACAAAACAAAAATGGAAAAGCATAACTTTGTGAATATCCAAGGGTTAGATCGTGAGCAACTACTCTACCTTATTGAAATGGCTCAAGAGTTTGAGAAACATCCAAACCGAGAGCTACTTAAAGGTAAGGTTATCGCAACGCTCTTCTATGAGCCTTCTACACGTACCCGACTTAGTTTTGAAACAGCGGCTAACCGACTCGGCGCACGTGTTATTGGCTTTACCGATGCAAAGGTTTCAAGTGTCAGCAAGGGTGAAACACTAAAAGACACCATCCTCATGGTCTCTAATTATGCCGATGCAATTGTTATGCGACATTACATAGAGGGTGCAGCACAATATGCTTCTGAAGTGGCTCCAGTGCCTATCATTAATGCTGGCGACGGAGCACATCAACATCCTTCACAATGCTTGCTTGACCTTTATACGATTAATCAGACACAAGGAACGCTGGAGAATCTAAACATCTATCTTGTTGGTGATCTTAAATACGGAAGAACGGTTCATTCTCTTCTTATGGCTATGCGCCATTTCAACCCGACCTTTCACTTTATCGCGCCAAAGGAACTTGCTATGCCAGAGGAGTATAAAGTGTATTGTCGTGAGCATAACATCCACTTCGAAGAGCATGAGGATTTCACTCCAGAAGTGATTGCTAACGCAGATATTATCTATATGACACGCGTACAGAAAGAACGCTTCTCTGACTTAATGGAATATGAACGTGTAAAGAATGTTTATATTCTTCGTCGTGATATGCTCTCATTGGCTCGTCCGAATATGAAGATTCTTCATCCACTACCACGTGTGAACGAGATAGCATACGATGTTGATGATAGTCCACATGCTTACTATATAGAACAGGCTCGTAATGGTCTTTTTGCGCGTGAAGCTATTTTCTGTCATTGTCTTGGTATATCTATGGAGGAAGTAAAAAACGATAAGACAATCTTGGAATAATAACTTAATCATTTTTACGAGTATGAGTATATTAAAAAAGAGTACGTTTGTCGCTTTGCTACTGATAGTTTTGACCACCATATTCAGCTGCGAACTAAACTCTGAAGATGGTCGTTGGGATCCTATGAAGTGGACTTCGAACCGCCCAGGAGACCCAAGAAAGATTACTGCTACAGCAGAAGGTGGTACTTATCAATTAAAATGTACCAACTATGGGGGACCATGGATTAGTAGCGTGACAGATGCTGACACTGTCATCTATGCCAGTAGTAAAGAGCAAGATTTTCGTCATATTAAATATGATTGGTACGATATATCAGCGAAAGAGAATACTTTTTATATTACTCTTCTCCCCAATACAACTGGCAAAGAACGCAAACTATCCATCGATGTGACAGCAGGTGACATCTTCGATCATATAGAAGTGACACAAAACAAATAAAATATACTCATAATATCTATATAACTATATCCATTTAATGAGCATGAATAAACTTAAGAATATAACATTTATAGCGTTATTGCTGGTTCTTTTAACCACCCAATTCAGTTGTAGCAAAAATACGATTGATGATATCCACAGAACAACCTTTAAGTGGACTACAGACTATACTGGTGACCCAAGGAATATAACAGTTCCTGCTGAAGGAGGTACCTATAAGTTGGTATGCGCCAACTACCAAACTCTGCGATTTGCAAATAAGACTGTTGATGATTCATCAGTAATATATGGAGAAGAGGTAATCAGTACTGGCATTGTTGGAAGATGGTACACAGCAGAATTAACAGGTAATACACTCACGATTACCATCAAGCCTAACACCACAGGTAAAATACGTAAGATAATCTTTGGGATAAGAGCAGATGATGCCGTAGATAGAGTGAAAATCACCCAAGAAAAATAGAAATAGACTCATAATGCCTATGAGTGAACAAAGAAAACTGCCCACAAATACCCTGTCAGGGAAGCTCTCCACACCTGTCACTATTGGTTTCAACTTCTCATCGAAGATGGTAGGCACAAAGGGAATCATCAAGGTGAGCGATAAGTTCTTTACCGATGATGAAATTTCTCGTTTGTCGGTCGTGGCACCGAACGTGGTGTTGAACATCATTAATGACTATGAAGTGGTAGAGAAGAAGAAGGTTGTGACACCGGATGAGCTTCGGAGCATTGTAAGATGCAATAACCCAAAGTGTATCACAAATAATGAACCTATGGATACTATCTTCCATGTTGTCGACAAGGAACATGGTATTCTTAAATGTCATTACTGCGACAAAGAGCAGGAAATGGAGAAGGTTGAACTGGTATAGAATGCAAGTTGCTGGGTAAACAAGTTTATAAGTAGACAAGTTCGCAAATTTACAAGTAGATTAGTTACTTGTATTGAAGGATAAGTTCATATATTAAACTACTATCTATTAGTAATTTAATCGATATCATTAAAGCTAATTAGATTGAAGTATTTTATAAATTATAGACTTGTTTACTCAGCCTTAAAACTATTTTTTCTATTTATTTACGTGATGAGAAATCATTTTTTTAGTTCTTCCGTTAAATGTGTGGACGTTTTTCGTATTGCGTTAACAGAAGAGCCGAGGTTACTCATCAAACAAAAGCATAGCTCAAACAGTCATCTATCTATCCTATCTATCAGCCTCCGTCATTGAAGACTTCTCATTTTAAGACTTCGAAAATCTGCTGACAAGAGCTTGAAAAATCATTACATAATTTCAAAGAAAACCTCTATAACTAACAGCAAAAACACATATAAGAAGCAAGTCTGCAACCAACAGGGAATCAATTAGTTATAAAGTAGCACGAGAAAAGATGCTTAATAAGACGTCAAAAGGGCGTTAGTAAGGGGCTTAAAGGGCACCTTTTGCAAGCCAATTGGGCGTCTTTTAGAAGCTAAAAGAGCATGTATTGGACTTGGGTGGCATGAAAATAATTTACAAACTTCAACTAATAAGAGAATAAGTTGTTTGTATAAGACAGATAGACATCGCATCTAATTACATTTATTATGTAGTTTTTCCCTTTTGTAAAACCATCTAATTGGAGGTTATCATACCATGAATGTGGATTAAAATCATTTTATTAATAATCTACGTATTTAACGGAAAAACCATATAAAACTAATGTCCATAATGCTACCAACGCCAGCTAAAAACGCGTGCAAACAATGCCATACCCAGATAATGAAGTGATAACTTATAACAACAATGCTGCAGGACTGAGGTGAAAGACATACGATACGTTGCTTAAAATTTAGATTTTAAGAATTAAAATGTAAGTCCTACGATATTTCATTTCTTATAAAGAGCAATTCTATCATAAGCCTTTTCGATATGTCTCTGTCATAAAAGCCATCTTCAAATAGCTGTCATATTCTTTTAATTGAAGTCATCTTTCACTATATCCTCTTTCTGAACGCCCTGTTCAAGTAAGATCATTTCTATCTCTTTTACAAATGAATGTGTACCAATTATATAGCATTGACTATCCAAAAGATGAGGAATATTCTTGTATATATAGTCCTTATCTATGCGTTTCTGGGTCTGTGTAAAGACAGGCAGATAGGTATAGTTGGGTAAAAAACACTGTTTTAAATCCTTGTGAAATGCAGCATCCGATTCATTCTTACATGAATAGCACAACGTTACATGCCCTATGAAATGCTGTAGTTCCAATTCTTTGAGCATAGCGACAACAGGTGTAATGCCTATGCCTGCAACAAAAAACGCCACATGGCTATTGTTTCTCAGGGTAAAATCGCCCATTGGCGCAAAGATTGTCGCTTTATCACCCACAGGCATATCCATTATACTTCTCTTAAAAGAACTATTACTGATACGCATGGCAAACTTCAGTGTGGCCTGTGAGGGGTGAGAGACCATAGATAAGGGGCGTAAAGGCATGTCAAGATGCGTGTATATAGGTGTATGTAATTGTAATACAGCATATTGTCCAGCCTTATAAGTCAGTCCTTTAGGCTTCTCAAAAGTAAGCAACAAGGTCTTGTCAGCTATGATTTCCTTGCTTAGTAGTCTTACAGTACGCGTGTCTTCTATCTTAGAAGACGTGTATCTACACCATTTAACGGCTTTGTTCATAGCTTTAGCAGTAAAGAATCCACTGTAAATAGCTCCAGAATAACCACCTCCTGATGGGGCCCAAGCAGAAGAAAAAAATAGATTTCTTATAGGAGATGCCGTCACTTTCTCTCTTAATGGTCCTGTCTGACCTATAGATTGTACATATCCATAAGCGGTACCTGCCGGGTTAAGTGTATAGCGATGAATTGTTTTTGGGGTTGCGACTTCGTAATATTCCAAGTAGTTCAGTATGGTTGGATATTCTTTTTCCAACCGTTTCAGCAGTATTCTTGCAACTACTTCTTTCTGTATCTGATAATCTTTATCGTCGAGTCCTTCCCAGTCGGCTAAGTAATCGGTAGTGCAGATAACTCCCAAACTTTTCCCTTTAGGGCATAACTGAGAGTCTATCACCCCGTAATTGACAAATGTAAATGACCGCTCACTCCATGGACTGTGCGCATCATCTTTTATGTCTTTAAGTGATTTTAGGGCTTTATTGAGAATTACATTAGAATAATGTGTAACCCCCAACTCCCTCAAATCAATATTAAATCCTAAATAAACAGAGAGCAAAGAGCATGCTGGTCTTAGTTTACCTATCCTCTTCTGTAATGCTCTACACTGTGGTTCAGGTAGCATTTGGGCAACATTGGGTTGAGCAGCATTGGCAATCACAGTGTCTGCATAGACCTTTACCATAGGAATTGTTCTATTGAAGGTGTCCTGATAGGCAACTCCAATAGCACGGTTATTCTCTATCAGTATCTCCTTAGCATACTTCCCCGTAAGAACCTGACCACCATGTTGCTCAATAAAGTGGACTAAGTAATTAGACAAGTTTTGTGAACCACCTTTAACAAAGTGTCCTCCACCATTGAGATAGCTGCCTTGAGCCACTAAAAAGTACATAAGAGACAAGTTGAATGGGTCATCAGTATAATAGCACATATTGGCTGTGAGGATAGTTTTCAGACGTTCATCCTTAAAGTGTTTATCAAGCCATTCACCAGCAGTGATTCGGGAAGTGCTGGCTATAGCAGGGTAAAGTAAGGGCATCAAAGGGTGAATCAGTCGTCTGAACCACTTACTACGAGGCATCTGGTGCATTTCTTTATACAACTTTTCTATGGTAATAAAAAATTCATTAATGTTTTTTTCTTCTTTAGGAAAGTCTCGTTTTAGTTGTTCTTTGGCTTGCTTTCCCTCTGATAGAACATACGAAAAGTCACCTTTTCTTATATGGTATAGCTCTGGAATCTTTAAGAATTCCACCCCTTTGAAAAGCCCTAACAACTCCATTATGGGACGTTTGAAATCCTGATCATGCAAACCATCTATCTCATGTAGCCCTACTTCCATGAGGAAATCCTTGCGTTTGAAGGCTGTAGCACATCCTCCTGCTATGTAATGTTGTTCAAGTACCAAGACTTTTTTACCCCAAAGAGCAAGCAATGCACCAGCAGTCAACCCCCCTAAACCACTCCCTATAATAATGCTATTGTATGTTTTCATTTCTTGAAATATTTTATTAACTTTGGTGCAAAATTACGATTCTACCTCAAAAGGTGCAATACGCAGAAATAACCATTTGCAAAAATGAACACAACCTATGTACTTGAGACATTAGTCCAGAAGTATATTCCCTATGCTAAGATGCTTTCCGAGATAGGTAATAATGCTGTTTATATAGTGGATAAGTATGGGCATTATTACTTTATCTCCGATAAGTTCTCACTTTTTGGTTATGATGATATCCCTGAACAAGGTAGTGATAGGGTCCAGGATTACCCCCTTACTTATCGCATTCACCCAGACGATCTGATGCTTAAAAATCAGATTGACGCTAAAATCGCCTCCTTTCTTTCCGTACTTCCCCAAAAAGAGCAAACCAAATATAAATGTATCTATGAGTATAGGGGCTTGGCCGCTGATGGTATTTATAGGAGAGTAATTCACCAGCGGCAGTTTTTAGAAGTGACAGAGGACAACTGTTTGATACTGGGTATCATAGAGGTTGCTCCCGAACAGGGAGATAATCTGCCTGTACGTGTCCATATGAAGCATTGTGTTACGGGTGAGATTATTCCTATATCCATAGAGAATGAAACCATTCCACAGCTTACTCCGCGGGAAAAAGAAGTCCTTATACTTACTTGTAAAGGCCTTTCCAGCAAGGAAATTGCCCAAAAACTTTTCATCAGTATCTATACAGCAAATAGACATCGGCAGAATATACGAGAGAAATTACGAGCAGGGAGTATGATAGAGGCTTTGAATATCGCCAGAAGAAAGGGTATTATCTAATAAAATTGAAGGCGTAACATTCTGTGTGAGATTTTACCTAAAGGCAAAGAAATATATTGACAAAACATTCAAAGAAAAGGTAAAAAAAAGGAGTAAAAGTGAGTTCTTTTAGCACCTACGTAAACCACTTGCTATCAAGCAGTTGTAAAGAGAGGTTTTAGAAGGCACTTCATAAGGTTTCAAAAGGGCGTTAGTAAGACCTTAAAAAGGCATCTTTTGCAGGCCAACTGGGCGTTATTAACAAGCCATTTGGTGGTCTTTACAAAATCGACATTTGAAAATTATAGACAAATAGACATCTTCAAAAGCTTGGAGTGATAAGACTTACCTTTTTCGTTTAGAAATAAAAAATATTCTCGTTGTGGGGATAATTCAAGACTAATACTTAACTGTAATACTAAAAATAGCAATAATAGGTTTTATAAACCTACAATTCATTACGCTACAAATAGGTTTTCTCATTTTTTTTTCGTACATTTGCAAGCATAGTATAAGGAGGAATTCCATTCATTCGTAGACAAGTAATAGAATCTTGATGGATAATAAGAATGCAACTTTAGAGTTAGGTACCAAACCGGTTGGTAAATTGTTGGTACAATATGCGTTCCCAGCAATTATTGCTATGATAGCAGCCTCACTCTATAACATAGTAGACCGAATATTCATTGGTCAGATTGTAGGACCAATGGCTATATCTGGTTTAGCTATTACTTTCCCTTTTATCAACCTTGGTGCAGCCTTTGGTGCAGCAGTAGGAATAGGAGCCTCTACGTCTATCAGTGTGAAATTAGGTCAGCGTGACTATGACACAGCAGAGAACATACTTGGTAATACAGTAACGCTTAATCTGATTATAGGAAGTGCATTTGGTATTATCTGCCTTATCTTTCTTGACCCAATCTTGCGATTCTTTGGTGCAAGTGATGTTACAATCCCCTATGCCCGCAGTTTTATGGAGGTTATTTTGGCGGGAAATGTCATCTCTCACATGTACTTTGGAATGAATGCAGTACTTCGTGCAGCATCAAAACCTCGGCAGGCAATGATGGCTACGATTTTCACAGTTTTGATGAATATAGTCTTAGACTTTATCTTTATTAGGCTCTGGGGTTGGGGAATTCGTGGTGCAGCTTTCGCCACAGTCTTATCTCAAGCATTGGCATTATGCTGGCAGATGAAGCAGTTGACTAACAAAGATGAGATTTTACATTTAAAGCGTGGAATCTATCGACTTAAAAGACATTTGGTAGAAAACATCATCTCTATTGGTATTTCACCATTCTTGATGAACGTTTGTGCTTGCATTGTGGTTATCTTTATGAATAATCAACTTGTCAGATACGGTGGTGATATGGCTGTTGGAGCATTCGGCATAGCTTATAGTGTGGCTATGATTTTTGTAATGTTTGTCATCGGATTAGACCAAGGTATGCAGCCTATTGCTGGATATAACTATGGTTCACAGCAGACTGACAGACTTATGCGTGTATTGAAACTTACTATCTTTGCAGCAACAGGGATAATGGTTACAGGTTGGCTAATTGCCCATTTAGCCCCATATTACTGTGCACGTATGTTCACAAAGGACCCAGAATTAATTCGCCAAGCAATTAAGGCTATTCAAATAAACATGATGATGTATCCTGTTGTAGGATTTCAGATGGTTGTAACAAACTTCTTTCAGTGTATTGGTAAAGTAAAGATAAGTATTTTCTTATCTCTATCTCGCCAATTACTATTCTTAATTCCGTTACTTGTTATCCTACCACAGTTCTTCAACTTAAATGGTGTTTGGGCATCATTGCCTTCAAGTGACTTCTTGGCATCATTAGTTGCAGCTATCATTATGATGGCTTATATGCGTCGGTTGAAACAACAAAGTGTGAACAATAAAAACTTAAATTCATAAATAAAGAATCTAAATATGGAAAAGGAACTAATCATAAACGTTGGTCGTCAGATAGGCAGTGGTGGTCATATTATCGCCAAGATGCTTGCTGAAGAATTCGATTGCCAATACTATGACCGTGAGATTCTTAACATTGCAGCTAAGGAAAGTGGGTTTTCAGAGAAGTTCTTTGAGCAAAACGACGAGCAAAAAGGATTTATGAAAGGGCACTTTCATATACACCTTCCTCTCTTAGGTGACAATGATTTTTATAAGAGTAATTTTTCACAAGAAAGTCTTTATCAGTTCCAAAGCGATGCCATTCGTGAAGTAGCAAAGCAGAACCCACGCTGTGTGTTTGTTGGTAGAACAGCAGATTACGTATTACGTGATAATCCAAACACCATCAATATCTTTATAACAGCATCAATGGACACTCGTATTGCTAATGTATGTGAGCGACGTGGATGCTCTAAAGAAGAAGCTCGTAAGTTTATTGAAAATGGAGAAAGCGAGCGTGCCAAATACTATAACTATTACACAACAAAGGTTTGGGGGCATGCTGAAAGTTATGACCTTTGCATTGATGCCAGTATACTTGGCTTAGAAAAAACAAAGGATCTGATAGCTGATTTTATCAAAAGGAAAAGTCTTTAATGAAACGAATTGGTATAATCTCTGATACTCATGGCTACTGGGATGATAAATACGAATACTATCTTGGGGAATGTGATGAGATATGGCACGCTGGTGATATAGGTTCATTAGAAGTTGCGGATAAGTTTGAGGCAATGAAACCCATCTTTCGGGCTGTATGTGGGAATATAGATGATTACACTATGCGCAACCGATATCGGGAAATTCTGCGCTTTAAGTGCGAAGATGTTGACGTGTTACTTAAACATATTGGAGGTTATCCTGGACGTTATGACCGTTCAGTACAGAGTATGCTCTATGCTTCTCCACCCAACCTTTTTGTTGATGGACATTCACATATTCTCAAAATACAATTCGACAAGACACTAAACCTACTTCATATCAATCCTGGTGCAGCTGGTCTTCGCGGATGGCATAAAGAAAGAACTTTAGTGAGATTAACCATCGAAGGTGATAAATTTACTGATTGCGAGGTTATAACATTAGGAAATAAGCAACAAGAAAATAAATAAATCAGAATTGTAAAAGAACAATATCAAGATTCGATTACAATCAAAGACTATTAAAACTTACCCAAAAGAATAACAAACATTTTAAATAACATAGATATGAAAACTTATTTAGTAACTGGTGCTGCCGGCTTTATCGGAGCAAACTACATTAAGTATTTACTTCATAAGAAGTATGTAAATGAAGATATTAAGGTTATTGTCCTCGATGCACTTACATACGCAGGTAACCTCGGTACTATCAAAGATGATATTGATAACGAGCGTTGCATCTTTGTAAAGGGTGATATTCGTGATCGTGAACTTGCCGACAAACTCTTTGCAGAATATGACATTGACTATCTCGTAAACTTTGCAGCAGAAAGTCATGTTGACCGTTCAATTGAAGACCCACAGTTGTTCCTTTCTGTAAACATTCTCGGTACACAGAACCTTATGGATGCTGCACGTCGTGCATGGGTGACAGGTAAGGACGAGCAGGGTTATCCTACATGGAAGGAAGGCAAGCGTTATCATCAGGTATCAACAGACGAGGTGTATGGTTCATTGGGACCAGAAGGCTACTTTACAGAGGAGACTCCACTCTGCCCACATAGCCCATATTCTGCCAGCAAGACAAGTGCTGACCATTTTGTAATGGCTTATCACGACACTTATCATATGCCTATCAGTATTACACGTTGTTCAAATAACTATGGTCCTTACCACTTTCCAGAGAAATTGATTCCATTAATTATCAATAACATCCTCGAGGGAAAGAAACTCCCAGTATATGGTGAGGGTTTGAATGTACGCGACTGGTTGTATGTAGAGGATCATTGCAAAGCTATTGATATGGTTGTACGTGAAGGTCGTGTAGGTGAAGTTTACAATGTTGGTGGACATAATGAAATGAAGAATATCGACATCGTTAAACTCACAATAAAGACTATCCATGACATGATGGCAGAGGATAAGAACCTCCGTACTATCCTCAAAAAGCAGGTCAAAGACGCAAATGGTGACATTGATATTAGCTGGATAAATGAAGAGTTAATCACACATGTCCCAGACCGTCTTGGTCATGATGCACGTTATGCCATTGACCCAACAAAGATAAAGAATGAGTTAGGTTGGTATCCTGAAACAATGTTTGCTGACGGTATTGTAAAAACTATCCGTTGGAACTTAGAGCATCAAGACTGGATTCAAGAGGTTACTTCTGGAGATTACCAAAAGTACTATGACATGATGTACACAAAAAAAGGAAGATAATAAATCTACTAAAATATAATCTCACACCCTCGTCTAACTCTTCATTATACGGCGAGGGTGTAAAACCTTCTCACAAACAAAAGATAGACAACACATCTTCAAATGAAAAAAATCTTGTTATTAGGCTCAGGTGAACTGGGCAAAGAGTTCGTTATTGCCGCTAAACGTGCTGGACAATATGTCATTGCTTGCGATAGTTATGAGAATGCACCAGCCATGCAGGTAGCTGATGAGTCTGAAGTAATAGATATGCTTGATGGTACAGCCCTTGATGCTATTGTAGATAAGCACAAACCGGACTTGATTATTCCTGAGATTGAAGCAATCAGAACTGAACGTTTGTTTGATTATGAAGAACGTGGAATACAAGTTGCTCCATCAGCACGTGCTGTAAACTTCACCATGAATCGTCGTGCTATACGCGACCTTGCAGCACGCGACTTAGGGTTAAGAACAGCCAAATACTTCTATGCAAAGACATATGATGAGTTCAAAGCTGCAGCTGACGAGATTGGTTTCCCATGTGTCGTTAAACCTTTAATGAGTTCAAGTGGACATGGTCAGAGCTATGTTCACAATGATGAAGAACTCGAAGAAGCGTTTAAGAATGCGATGGATGGCGCACGTGGCGATGTGAAGGAGGTGATTATTGAAAGCTGGCAACCATATGCCATCTCAGAAGAATCATTACGACAGGCAGAACATATTGCTAATGAAGTGACACGCGCACTAACCGGATATGGTATATGGGGAGTCGAGTTCTTCTTAACAAAGAAGGGAGAAGTAATCTTCTCAGAATTATCACCTCGTCCACATGATACAGGTATGGTCACATTGGCACATACAACCAACTTCAGCGAATTTGAACTTCATTTCCGTGCTGTAATGGGACTCCCAATCCCTGCTATTCACCTTGAACATGCAGGTTGTTCTGCTGTAATTCTTTCTCCTATTGAGACTGACAAACCTTTATCATACAACCTATTAGATGCTTGCAATGAAGATAAAACACGCCTACGTATATTCGGTAAACCAATTGCTCACGTGGGTCGTCGTATGGGTGTAGCACTCTGTTATGGAGAAGTAGGAACAGATATGGATGCACTTCGTGATAAAACTAAGCGTATTGCCGCAACCGTATTGGGTACAGATCCCTACATGAAGAAATAAAGACTGAATAGTCTAAAGGCTGTAAGAATGAACGAAACAGAAGCTTCAATAGGAAAGATTATCTCCTTACAAAAGATGGTTGACCCACGTGGTAACCTCTCTATTGCTGAGGGAATGAAGGATATTCCTTTCAACATATCTCGTGTTTATTGGACATACGATGTACCTTCAGGTGCATGTCGTGGTGGTCATGCCCATAAACATTGCCGAGAATTCATCATTGCTGTTAGCGGTTCCTTTACTGTTACCCTCGATAATGGACGTGATAAGCAATCTTTTCTCTTGAATCATCCTTATCAAGGACTCTTAGTTGAGACTGATACATGGCGTACGCTCGATGATTTTTCATCAGGAGCCGTATGCCTTGTTTTGGCAGAAGATTCTTTTGAAGAGAATGACTATATCCGTGAATACACAGAGTTTCTTAACTATAAGTGTTCTAAGAAAGGATAAAGGTAAAACCATAGATTAGATATAAAAGGATAAAAGAAGACCGTTCAGACTATCTTCTTTTATGCAATCCTAAAATATAATGTTTGAAGTAAAGCAATACACGCAAGAACAAGCACAAGCGTGGAACGAGTTTATTGAGGATTCACGACAAGGAACATTCCTCTTCAATCGTTCTTATATGGATTATCATGCCGATAGATTTCAGGATGCTTCGCTGATGATTTATCGAAAAGGACAGCTCTATGCACTCTTACCTGCTAATCGTTTAGGCGACACACTTTACTCTCATCAAGGATTAACTTACGGTGGACTTATAACTAAGAAACAGGCTACTACAGCAGAGATTTGCGAGGTATTCATAAAGATTAATGAATATCTTTACCATTCTGGAGTACAAAGAGTTATCTATAAACCTACGCCATGGATATACCATCATTATCCTGCCGAGGAAGATCTCTATGCGCTAACATATATTTGTCATGCAAAACTAACGGCTCGTGACATCTCAAGTACTATTCCTTTCGATTCACATATAAAGTTCAATGAGAGTCGTCGAAGTGGAGTTAGGAAGGCCAAACGTGCTGGTGTGACAGTTCGGGAGAGTCAAGACCTTGCAACTTTTTGGGATATTCTCGATAAGAACCTCACCAATAAGTATGCTACTCACCCTGTACACTCCCTTGAAGAGTTAACTTTACTCCACAGTCGGTTCCCTAACTCGATTAGACTATTCATGGCATATAATGACAAAGGGATAGCTATTGGGGGTACTATCATCTATGAAATGCCACGAGTCGTTCATTCTCAGTATATCTCAGCATCTCCAGAAGGGAAAAGGCTTGGGGCTATCGATCTTCTCTTTGACTATATTCTTAATAATGTATATGCCAATCATAAGGGCTTCTTTGACTTTGGTAAAAGCACAGAAGAGGAAGGAAAGATTCTAAACACAACACTTATTTTCCAAAAAGAAGGCTTTGGAGGACGAGGTGTATGCTATGACTGTTATGAGTGGGAAACAGATACTATCATAGAGTAATATAAAGATCCCGACCATACTCAACCTACTTCATTAAAGAACAAACATGATAAACTATCTCTCACTTCAAAAAATAACAGCATTACATGAATCAGAGATTACTACAGCTGTTAATCAGGTACTACGTTCTGGCTGGTATCTGCAGGGGGAGCATATAGCTTTATTTGAAAAGAATTATGCACAATACATTGGTACAAAGTACTGTGTAACATGTGGTAATGGGCTTGATGCACTCTGTCTTATCTTCCGTGCCTATATAGAGTTAGGACTTCTCAAAGAAGGTGATGAGGTTATAGTTCCTGCCAATACATATATAGCAACTATCCTTTCCATCACCGAAAACCACCTTACCCCTATCCTTGTAGAACCGGATATCAACACTTTAGAGATTGATGAGAAACAGATTGAACAAGCTATCACCTCTCGTACACGTGCCATTATGCTTGTGCACCTTTATGGAAGATGTGCCTATATGCCTTTCATTGGCGACATTTGTAAACACCATAACCTCTTACTGCTTGAAGATAATGCGCAAGCGCACGGCTGTCACTTTGGTAACAATCGTACAGGAAGCCTTGGAAACGCAGCCGCACATAGCTTTTATCCAGGCAAGAATCTTGGTGCCTTAGGTGATGCAGGAGCTGTGACAACCGATAATGAACAGTTGGCACAGACTATTCGTAGCCTTGCCAACTATGGATCTACACGCAAATATGAGTTTTCCTTCAAGGGAAAGAATAGCCGTATGGATGAAATTCAAGCTGCCGTTCTCAATGTAAAACTCACCTATCTCGATAAAGAAAACCAACGTAGAAAGCAGATTGCTAAAGCATACTTAGAGGGCATTAACAACCCACAAATAAGATTGATAAAGGATAATGACAGAGATAATGTTTATCACATATTCCCTATTCTCTGTCCATCTCGTAATCGTTTGCAACAATATCTCAAAGATAATGGTATTGAAACGATGATACACTACCCCATTCCACCACATCAGCAAGAGGCTTACAAGGAATGGAGCGAGCAACATTATCCTATTACAGAGTTCATCCATCACCAAGAACTCTCCCTCCCTTGCAATCCGACAATGACTGATGAAGAAGTTTATCAGATTATTGACAGCATCAATATGTATCAATAAAACTAAATCATAACGTATGAGAAAGATAACCTATATCACATCAACATTCGTTGCGCTAATGGCATTACAGGCGCAACCAATCAATGCTGACAATATTAATAAGGTATCAGCAAACCAACTCACCTGCCCTGCAGATGCAGTGACTTTCATCTCGAAACGCCCTAAAGAAACAGAAAGACTTTTCCGCTCAGAAGCTGTTGAGAAGGAAATACAGAATATTATAAAGAAGTTAACCAATAAACGTTTGGCATGGATGTTTGAGAATTGCTTCCCAAACACACTCGATACTACTGTTCACTATGGTGAGGAAGCTGATGGAACACCTGACACTTACGTTTATACTGGTGACATTCCTGCTATGTGGCTTCGCGATTCAGGCGCACAAGTGTGGCCATACGTACAATTAGCAGGAAAGGATAAGAAACTGAAGAAGATGTTAGCTGGTGTTATTAATCGCCAATTTAAATGTATCAACATCGATCCATATGCTAATGCATTCAATCATAAGCCAGACCCAAATGGCCGTTGGATGACCGATGAAACAGATATGAAACCAGAGTTACACGAGCGTAAGTTTGAGATTGACTCACTCTGTTACCCTATCCGCCTTGCATATGAATATTGGAAAGTAACAGGCGACACAAGTGTTTTTGGTCCAGAATGGGTTAAGGCAGTAGAGAACATTCTAAATACTTTCCATGAGCAGCAGAAGAAAGACGGCAGAGGAACCTATAAGTTCTTACGTGTTACCGACCGCGCACTTGACACAATGAACAATGCAGGTTGGGGTGCACCTGTTAAGCCTGTAGGACTGATTGCTTCTGCCTTCCGCCCTTCAGACGATGCGACGACATTACAATTTCTTGTTCCATCAAACTTTATGGCAGTATCTTCTCTTCGCAAAGCAGCAGAGATTTTAACCAAGGTAAATAAGAATACAGCTCTTGCTACTCAATGTACCGACCTTGCTAATGAGGTAAATGATGCTTTACAGAAGTATGCTGTATACGAACATCCTAAATATGGTAAGATATATGCTTATGAAGTAGATGGCTTTGGCAGCTACTTCTTAATGGATGATGCCAACGTACCAAGTCTGTTAGCTATGCCATATCTTGGTGATGTAAGCGTAGACGACCCAATCTATCAGAACACTCGCCGTTATGTATGGAGTGAGGATAATCCTTATTTCCATCGTGGCAAGGCTGGCGAGGGTATTGGTGGTCCACATATTGGTAACGATATGATATGGCCAATGTCTATCATGATGCGGGCTTTCACATCAAAAGATGATAAGGAAATTCGACAGTGCATTGAAATGTTAATGAATACTGATGCCGGAACAGGCTTTATTCACGAGAGTTTTTATAAGGATGATGCTAACAAATTTACACGTGAGTGGTTTGCATGGCAAAATACTTTATTTGGTGAACTCATCGTTAAGTTAGTAAACGATGGCAAACTTGGTTTGCTCAATAGAATAAAATAGACCCGTAAAGGCACAATTGTAGAGATATTTCAAAAGTTAGAAGATAAATCTTAATATTTACCTTATTTAACATTGTATATTTGGAAATATAACAAGATTTAGATATCTTTGCAACGTGTTTTTCATGGTATTAGATTATTAAGGTTAGAAGATTAGTTGTCGTGAGACAAGTAATCTTTCAGTCCCAGACCAACAGTCTGGGACTTTTTATTTTTAATATACTTTGACTTTATTGTCTTAACAAATCGAAATAACAAAGTCTTGAAAAACCTCATTAAGTATAGAAGATGATGCTTTTGTTAGCTTCTAAAAGCGAAACGTCATTTAGGAGTTGTAACAAAAAAACATACTTCATAGATAAAACAAGATTTTATAGTACGATAAAAGAGCCAGTTTTCTATTGTAGAACTGGCTCTTTTATTATGTTATCATATTCGTTTGGAAGAGAATATCAGATGGTTTAGTGTTACAATATTATCCTTCTCAAAAAAAAATCAACGAAGTATACCACTAAATCCAAGATACTCCTTTAATTCTCTGAATAACTTATTAGTTCTTTAATATTGATTGATTTCAACTCATTAAGATAAATCTCGCGTATACTTCCCACCCTATTATATATGTCATGGTTCCATGCTTTTTTAGGAGAGAAACCTAAAAGGGCAAAATCAGATGCTGGAGTAGACTCTAAACGAGCAATCATTTCACCTACAGTTATGTTACTTGTATCGTGCGTAGGCGTATAAGTTACTTCATCAGAAGTAGGTGAAAAGTTCTCCGAGATGAGATTGACCTCTTTTAATCTATAGAGAATATCCGTCATCACACGAATAGGAATATGCGTTTCAGACTTTATTTGTAATGCAGTCTGAGGCTTTTGGTCATTTGCAAAACGTTGACAGATATGGCTCAATACAGTCGCACACAGTATTAAAAGGTCATTATGACATATATCTTCTGTATCTATCAGACACTCATAGTACTCTAAATTTTGATTAAAATAACAGAGTTCTGCACAGAATAGACAGATATACCACGATGCAAGTATCCACAACATAAACAGCGGAAGTGCTGCAAACGACCCATAAATGGCATTATAACTTGTAAGGAAAATCTGTCCATGTATATAAACCACTTGTAAGCAAAGCATAGCGATACTGGCTATCATCGAAGGAACAACTGTCTTCGTAATCTTAACCTTTGCATTGGGCATGAAAACATAAAGCACAATGAACATAAGGGTAAGGATAGCCCATGGCACAAGATAACGAAGTGAAAAGCTCGCAATAGTTCCGAGAAAGCGCAAACCATTTAGATTCTCTACAAAGCTATAGAAATAGATGCTAAGTCCTGAAAGAATGATAATGCTAATAGGTACGAGAAACATTAAAGCCGTATAATCTATGACTATCCTACTAAGAGAGCGACTATCTTTAACCTGCCATATATTATCAAACGTAGTCTCTACCGTTCTAATCAGAGAGAAAACACTATAAAGCATTATCATCAGTCCTATTCCAATAAAGAGTCCAGTCTTAGCATGAACAAGGTAAGACTGCGTAAGCTTTAACAGCCAAGTAGCCGCTTCGGGTTGTGCGGACAACATTTCTCGAAACTGTTTTTCAAGAAACTGCCCAAAACCAAAGCCATTTGCAATAGCAAAAATCATAGATGCTATGGGCACGATTGCCATTATCGTAGAAAACGAAAGTTGTGCCGTGGAAGCAGCATGATCGCGCACAAAAAAGAATTTGACAGTCAGATAAAACTTCTGAAACTGTCTGATTAGCATATTTCTACGCTTTGAACTATGCTCAGTTTTCATGAACATACCAACAGTTAAGAAGTACTTAATGCTTTCTATATCTATCTTCATTATGGTTTCTTATTTCAGAAAAAAGTAGGAGTTATTATGCAAACTTAATAAAAAAAAGCGAAATTAGCAACAATTACACCTATTTATAATAATAACACTAACGAGATTCATCCAAAACAATAAGTCTACTTTTAGTTACTTCATCTCATCATCTTGTAAAGTTAATAATCCTCGTCTTGTAATAAAAATTCATATCCTTAATTTTAAACAAGGCTTAATAGCATTCGAATTAAGGCTTAATTGGCATCCAAAAGACGCCCTTTTGCGATGCTGTTAACGCCCTTTTGAAGGCTAATTAAGCACCTATTACCAAGCACTTTTATAATTAACTGATAGTCTGTTAGTTGCAAAAGTCCATATTAAGACTTTTATTTTGCTTATTTAAAGCATATCTACTCATCTTTTTGTAAGTATTTTTTCGCAAAGCAAAGACAGCTATCAACGTAGATTATAAGAAACAAATAAAACAGCGCATACAGTTAATCTAACATTTAGTTTAACCCTATGCGCTGTCTTTTATATCAAGAGCCAATTAGAACTGGAAGTAAATAAATGGCTGTATATCAGAACTCTTTACCTGCATAATAATAAAGATAACAATTGTAATTGCAATTGCAGAGAGTAAGACACCACCCTTCTCTAAGATACGAACACAACGGTTTTGCCATGAGTCTGGAATCCAATGCGTAAGAAGCGCAAATATCATCAGTAAGAATACATACTTATACCCCATGAAGACGTCAGGAAGTACGGAAGGATTGAACTTCGTAAACATTTGCTTTACCATAACCCACACTGCATCAAAGTCCTTGCAACGGAAGAACAACCATGTGAAACAGAGAACGTGGAAAGTAATAAATACTGAAATAAACCGACGAAGACCAGATGGATGATAACGACGATCGTGTTTCAAAACAGTCTGAGACCAGAACTTATGTACACAAACCAATGCACCATGCAAGACACCCCAAACAATGAAATTCAACGAAGCTCCGTGCCAAAGACCGCAAGCTGTCATAGCCACCATCTGATTGAAATACATACGAAGTGTTCCCTTCTTGTTTCCACCAAGTGAGATATAGACATAATCACGAATCCAAGTTGAAAGCGAAATATGCCAACGACGCCAGAAATCAGTCATGGAATCGGCTGTAAGCGGTGCATTGAAGTTCATTGGAATCTTAAATCCAAGCAGCAATGCAATACCAATTGCCATATCAGAATAGCCAGAGAAGTCGCAGTAAATCTGAATACAGTAGCCATAAAGACCAAGAAGAACCTCGCCACCAGAGAAGAGCGTTGGGTTGTCAAAGATACGATCTACAAAGTTTTGTGAGATATAATCAGAGATAACCGCTTTCTTAAAAAGACCAATGATAATAAAGAATACTCCCTGAGCAAACATCTCACGGCTGATATGTAACGGCTTGCGAATCTGTGGTCCGAAGTCTGTTGCACGCGTAATCGGACCAGCAAGAAGTGTTGGGAAGAAGCTGACATAGAACGCATAGTCAAGCAATGACTCCATTGGCTCAGCCTTCTTTCTGTATATGTCTACAACGTATGAAATTGTCTTAAAGGTGTAGAAGCTAATTCCTACTGGTAAGAAAATATCCCAAGGTTGGAAGTTTCCACCAATCATCTGTGTAACCATTCCAGCAAAGAAGTTGGTATACTTAAAGTAAGCCAACAATCCAAGGTCTATCAACAGTGTCAAAGCCAACCACAACTTAGGGTGCTTTCCCTTAGCAACACGTCTTGCAATATAGAAGTCGCTGACAGTTACGATAAGTAACAATAGGAAATAGAAGCTACTACTCTTATAAAAGAAATAATAAGAGAAGAGTGTCACAAAGAGAAGTCTTGCATCAACCTTGTTTCGCAGACAGTAATAACCTATCATAAAGACAAGGAAGATAAAAAGGAATGCACCTGATGAGAAAAGGAGCGGTTCGCGTGAATTATAGAGCAAGATTTCAGCTACCTTTGTAAAATCAAGGCCTGAGACATATGACTCTATATTCTGTAGGAAGATTTTTAATATAGCCATGAATTGGCTAAACAAATTACTTAAATCCATCTGTTTCTATGTTGTACTAATAAATACTTACTCTTCAACTAATTTCTCACGTCTTGTATAATTCTTTTGTCCTGCTACAATAGACTTGAAAATACGCTGACTGACATATTTACCACCTTTATAATTAATGTGTACATAATCCTTTGTACCCATACTCTGTTCGTCTACGATGCGCATCATCGTACCCGGACCACCCATAGCACGGAAAAGATTATAGAAGCCGACATGGCTATCGGCAGCAAGTTGTTCTTGATAACCCACCAACATCTCAACCCCCTTCATTGTACCATCAGGTGAAGTCTTTGAGCCACGGTCAGGACTACTAACAATAAGAATGCTCGTTTCAGGGAAACACTTGTGGAAGAGGTCTACAACAAGCTTCATGTCAGCCATATACTTCTTCAATCGCTCAGGTGTTGTCTCTGCATCTACAGCATTGACACCAAACTGAAATACAATAAGATCATACGGACGAACAAGAGCAAATTCCTTCAACATCTGTTCTGGAAGTTTTGCCAATGATGTTCCAGAAGAGCCACGCATACTGAAGTTGTCAACAACAATTCCTTCGCGTCCCTCTTGTGATGTACCAAAGAGAACAGTATTAGAACCATTCACCTTTATTGTTGCATGAGAAGTAACACCATCCATCTTTACAGCTTGTACTGCTGACGACGGATTGACGCGCTGCGTACTTGTCTTACCACCATCAATCTCAAAGGTTACGTTTGCACCTCCCTTTGAACGAAGATAAAGCCATGTGCTTGCCCATTTTTCAGTGCGACTGTAGTCATGAGACAATGAAAAAGGAGCATAAGACATAGTAGCTTGTCCATTCATTGTATAATAACGCTCCGCAATACCTGCTTGATTAACATCATAGCTTGCTGGCTTCTTAACCATATGTTCGGTAAGTCCCGTGAATTTATTATCCACTGTATGCTTGTATTGGTCAAGATCATTACCAGCATCTATCCAACCTACGCCATAACCACCATACTGCTTCTGAAGGTCTTCACGTAAATCAGCTAATAAGATGTCTCCTTCTATATATGAATCACCAAAATAGGCAATACGAACAGGACGACCAACTGCTTGCTTCTGAGCCAACATATTAAGTTGACTATAGAAATGATCAAGTCCACCAGGTTTACCTGCAGAATAATCAACGATACGCTCAGTACCCTTAGGCCATTCTTCCTTAAAATCTATAACCTTTCCATCTTTATCATAAGCAACAATAGCAGAAGGTTTCTTTGGGGAAGGTATGACGTCTTCAAGTACTTTCTTCTTTTGTGCAAGATCACTCAGAATGTCTATCTCTCGGAGCTTCGCATCTCCTATCTTGAAGGTAGGAAGAAAATGAAGCAGAAAAAGAAACAATGCTACTAATAATGTTAGAAGCAATGTCTTATATGTATTATCTTTCATTTACTAATTATCTTTTATCTAAATGCATCACTTTTAAAATGCAAAAAAAATAGTATATTGATTATTTACTCTAAGACAAGGGAAGAGAATTTAGTTCTTCATCCAACAACTTAACGCCTTTCATTGTGCAATAAGCGCGTATAAAGAATAATATACTAACATGTGCCAGTTCCTTTATATCGTACTTCTTATAAAGATATTGATTCATAATAGCATTCTGTAAAGCAACTGTCATTGTACGTACGATATCATAATTTAAATTAGGAAGAAACAAACCTTCATCTATACCACGCTGTATAAAAGCATGGGCATCGGTTTCTCTTTCATCATGCACCCTACGGACATAAGCCAATAACTCTGGATATTTATGTATTTCTTCAAAGAAGAGAGGGTTAATCTGGCTAAACTCTTCTAAACGGAAACGGCAGATTTCTATAATTATATTAATTACGTTCGATCCAGTTCTGCCTATCTCGTCCAGCCGTCGTTTCTCTCTTTGCTTATCACGTCGCACGACTTCTAACAGCAGTTCTTCCTTATTGCTGTATATTTCATAGAGTGTACGCTTTGATATCTTAAGTTCATTGGCAATATCATCCATCTTAACACTCCTTATTCCATGCTTATGGAAAAGGTTTATGGCAGTAATGAGAATCTTCTCTTTAAGTTCTTGCCGATAAGTGGTTTCTGTAGCTGTATTATACATTAAACTTTATTTTTGCGACAAAATTACAAAAAACTTTCATAATGACATCTGTTTTAGAGTGGATTTTACTAACTTTGTAAGTCAAATATACATTTTTGTAATATTAAAAGTAAAAAGATTAACTATGGTCAAGGTAACAAAAGAAGCCGCTTTGGAATATCATAACAACGGCCGTCCTGGCAAAATTGAAGTAACGCCTACAAAACCTTATAGTACGCAGACAGACCTTAGTCTGGCATATTCGCCTGGCGTGGCATACCCATGCTTAGAAATTCAGCAAAATCCAGACGACGTATATAAATACACCGACAAAGGAAATTTGGTTGCAGTTATCAGTAATGGAACTGCCGTTTTAGGATTGGGTAACATCGGTGCTATGAGTGGTAAGCCTGTAATGGAAGGTAAGGGCTTACTGTTTAAGATATATGGTGGTATTGATGTTTTCGACATAGAAGTAGACGAACAGAACCCTGATAAGTTTTGTGAAGCTGTAGAAAAGATTGCTCCAACCTTTGGTGGTATCAATCTTGAGGATATCAAGGCACCTGAATGCTTTGCTATTGAGGAGCGTCTAAAGAAGACACTTGACATTCCTGTCATGCATGATGACCAGCACGGAACTGCTATCATCTCTGCTGCTGGTTTGAAGAATGCACTGGAGGTAGCTGGCAAGAACATTGCTGATGTGAAGTTAGTTGTTAATGGTGCAGGTGCTGCAGCTATTTCATGTACTAAGCTTTATATGGCTTTAGGTCTAAAGAAAGAGAATATTGTAATGCTCGATTCAAAGGGTGTTATCACTTCTGATTTAAAGAATCTTACACCACAGAAGGCTCTCTTCGCTACTGACCGTCGAGATGTTCACACCTTAGAGGAAGCTATTAAAGGGGCTGACGTATTTGTTGGATTATCAAAGGGTAATATTCTTACACAGGATATGATTCGTTCAATGAATGAGAATCCTATCGTCTTTGCTTTGGCTAATCCTGTTCCTGAGATATCATACGATGATGCTATTGCAGCACGTCCAGACGTAATCATGTCAACTGGCCGTTCAGACTATCCTAACCAGATTAATAATGTGATTGGTTTCCCATACATTTTCCGTGGTGCATTGGATGTTCATGCTAAGGCTATCAATGAGGAAATGAAGATGGCTGCTGTCCATGCTATTGCTGACTTGGCTAAACAGACAGTACCAGACGTTGTTAATCAGGTTTATCATGTAAATGACCTTACATTCGGTCCTAAATACTTTATCCCAAAACCAGTTGACCCACGACTGATTACTGAAGTTAGTGCAGCTGTAGCTAAGGCTGCTATGGACAGCGGTGTAGCACGCACTCCTATCAAGGATTTCAAGGCTTACAAGCAGCACCTGCTTCAAATGTTAGGTCAGGAAACAAAATTGACACATACTCTCCACGCCACTGCTGCACAGCATCCACAACGTATTGTATTTGCTGAAGGCGGTCACCAGACTATGATGAAAGCTGCTGTACAAGCTAAGCAAGAGGGAATCTGTGTTCCTATCTTATTAGGAAATCCTGACCGTCTAAATCGTGTTGCCAACCGTTTGAAACTTGATATCTCAGATATTGAGATTGTTGACATGCGTGCGGATAAGGAGCAGGGACGTCGTGCTACTTATGCAAAGCACTTAGCAGAGAAGCGTGCACGTGAGGGTTATACTTTTGAGGAAGCATATGATAAGATGTATGAGCGCAACTATTTCGGTATGTCAATGGTTGAAAATGGCGATGCTGATGCGTTTATTACAGGTCTTTATACTAAATACAGCAATACAATTAAGGTTGCAAAAGATGTTATAGGTATTCGTCCAGAGTATAAACACTTTGGTACTATGCATATTTTGAATACAAAGAAGGGTGTTTTCTACATAGCAGACACACTGATTAATCGTCATCCTGACGCTGAAGTGTTGGCTGACATTGCAAAGTTAGCTGCTAACTCTGTTAGCTTCTTCAATGATAAGGCTGCTATCGCAATGCTCTCCTACTCTAACTTTGGTTCTGATAAGGAAGGTTCTCCATTAAAGGTACATACTGCTGTTGAAAAGTTGCAAAAGGAGTATCCTGATATGGCGATTGACGGTGAGATGCAGGTTAACTTTGCATTAAATAAAGAACTACGTGATGAGAAGTTCCCATTCACTCGCTTGAAAGGATTAGATGTTAACACGCTTATCTTCCCAGACTTGTCTTCTGCCAACAGTGGTTATAAACTTTTGCAGGCATTGAGTCCTGAAGCAGAGGTTATTGGTCCTATTCAGATGGGTCTTAATAAGCCAATTCACTTCACTGATTTTGAGTGCTCTGTACGTGACATCGTGAACATCACAGCCGTTGCGGCTATTGATGCTTATGTGGAGAAAGTGAAAAAGAACGCATTATAAGTAATAGTACTGTTCAGAAAAAGTTTATTAGCATACGCCTTCATGAGGAGCTTCTTTTAAATGGATAATATAGCACTATCATTGAAAGATTAACTCAATTCATCAAGTAAGCTTTGCTTGCTTATGGTGGTATCACTTTTTCCTAACATAAAGTTGATTCAACTTTGTTAGCAAGTTGAATTGTATTTAGTACTTCGCACCATTGGTGTTTACCAACAACACAATACGTGTTGAACATCAACACTACTTGTGCCGAACATAAATACATCAACTAAAAGTAAAATAAGAGGTTCATTATGATATATAGTAGCACACTAATTTCATGTGGACAACATTTACAGAACAGTATTTTTAAATAATAAAAGCAGGATACCACTTGGCATCCTGCTTTTATTTTCTAACTTGTTTACCTTTATCGGGAATAGCTTTATATTATTGCATTCATATAGTAGAATATAAACACACTCTATTCCATTAAAGAGTTTGATAGTCTCGAGAGTAACGTAACATTTGTTCTGTGTATGACTCTGAATAATCAACAACAACATCTATCATCTCACCAAGTTCATTATAAACTGGTTTCAGAATAGGATTGATAAATCCTTTATAAGGTGCAATATTCAAACCCTCATACCTTCGAAGTACTTCTACATGAAGTACAGGGTCAAGATTGATAGCATACTTCTCTACTAACGTTCGTGCAGCCTCGAAGTCACCTTCACTCTTTATACGCTGTATCTCGGCAAGTTGATAAGCAAAAATATTGCGTAAAGCATCATAATCGTTAATGCGAACATATGTTTTAGATTCACTTGTGATTTTGTCCTCACAAGTAATAAGTTCTACAACATTATTCTCTTTACCTAACTCCATTGCCCATTGTGCAATAAGTGCACGATTCTGCATATGCGACTCTTCTATCTGCTTTCCTGGTTTTATGCGAACTTGCTGTGTGAGCAGACCGTTCATCATATAGCTGTAATACTGTGCCTTGTATGCCTCTTTACTGTCTAAAAGTCCAAGTTCTAAAAGTTTTTGATCAGCTATATAATATAATCCAAAGAGGTCAGCACGTGCTTCTTCAATTGTGTTACCATAATTCTTCAGTGCGTCAGGGTCAGTCCCAGGCAATAATCGTCCACTACCATGACCTAAACACTCATGAAGATCTGTATGAAGATTATCTGTTTTATCCGCATATAAATCCAACAACTTACAAGTGTCAGCATCAATAACAAACTCCTCACGGAATCCGTTACCCTTAGCAGCCATATCATATGCATGTGTAAGATTAGAAATCGTGACACTCTTTGAGCCATGTTCTGTACGAATCCAGTCTGCATTTGGTAAATTAATTCCAATAGCAGAAGCAGGATATTCGTCTCCTCCTAACATTGCTGCACATATAACATTGGCTGTGACACCTTTCACAATAGCCTTACGAAACTGAGGATCAACAGGCGAATGGTCTTCAAACCACTGTGCGTTGGCTGATATAGCCTGTGTACGATGAGTTGCTTCAAGGTCTTTATATTCGACTATGCCTTCCCAAGAACCTTTCAATCCCATTGGGTCACCATAAACTTCTATAAAACCATTAATAAAGTCTATTCTACCTTCTTGCTCACGTAACCACTCAATAGAGTAGATATCAAAATCATGAAGGTCACCTGTCTCATAATAGCGAATCAACAGATTTATAACATGAAGCTGTTGGTCGTTTTCAACAAAGTCCTTTGCACTATTCAACCAATATACAATCTTTTCGATTGCTGCACTATATTTGCCACCAATCTTCCATACATCCTCACGGATAGAATCACCTTCTTTTACAAGAGTAGAATTTAATCCATAGGATGGAGCTTCATTTGTTGGACCATCTTTCTTTAACTTAGCATAGAATTCTTCAACTTCATGCTGAGAAACTCCGTCATAATAATTGCAAGCAGAAGAGCGTACAATATCTTTACCATCTGACTTATCAACTCGCTTTGGAAGAATAGTTGGATCAAAGATTACTGGACACAATTCGTTAAGTAAAGAAGTAACACTCTCTCCATCATTAAGTGGAAGCAACTTAGAATCAATTGCTAAGACTTCATTACGAAAAAAATCTTCCGTAAATAAAGGTGAGAATTTGTCGCAAGCATAATGATGATAAATACCACTGGCAAACCAAACGTGCTTCAGATATTCTTCTAAAGCACGAAAATTATGTTCTAACCTATCACCATTGAAGTTCAAATAAACAGCCTCTAAAGTTTTTCTAATACGGAGGTTGTATTTGCCAAATTGATCAAACGTTATATCACGTCCAAATAGTGTTGCTTCTGACAAGCAATAAATTAGCTGTTTTTGCCGAATTGTCAGTGATTCGAAATCCGGGAGCCGATATCGTAACATTTGTATATCGGCAAACCGTTCATCCTGAAAGTTAAAAGCTTCTTCTCCTATCGATTCTATCATTTTGTTTTAATTCATTTCTTAAGTGGTTTTTTCAAACGCACTTCTTCTGAAGAGGGTTGTGCCAAATGGCGCATTCTGTAGTCACGAGGTGTGACACCATTTAATTTGTAGAAAGAAGCATAGAAAGACTGCCTATTAGAGAAGCCCACCATATCACTGATATCTTCCATATTCAGTTCTTGATAACGCTTATCAACCAAAAGAGCCATTGCTTCCTCTATTCGGAATTTGTTAACAAATGACGTGTAGTTCATGTGGAATCGCACATTAACTACAGCCGAGATGTAGCGCGTATTAGTTCCTAAGTCCTCAGCAAGTTGCTTGGCAGAATAATTCTTGTCTTTGTAACGCTGCTGAATAAGAATGATATTAAGGATCTTCTCCTTTAACTCATCCATTAATTGCGGACTGACCAAACTACGGTAGGCGGCTACCTTCTCTTTTTTTTCTGTTAAATTGTACTTAGCCATAATCCGTGTATTTTTAGTTACCTATTCTGTTATTACACTGCAAATATAACATATTTAATTAAGAATGTCAAGTTTATGGCAAGTTTTTTAATATCTATTAGTTATTAAATTTCGCAAATATTTTATTACATTCCAATATATACATGTAGAAAATATTTACAAACATCACCTTAACATCTTTTTATACAAAGCGTTTCCGATTTTTATCTTTTACGCTCTTCTTTACATCAAAGTGATATTATAGATAAAAAACATCACATAATTAGATTTATTGTTTTTTAACCTTTAATCGTCACATATGTTACCTTATTGGCTTTTTTTTATCTATAATTTTGCAGCCATAATAACATTATAGAAATAATATATAAATCAAAAAACATGGCAGAGAACAAAATGTTCTGTTTCCAATGTCAGGAAACAGCAAAGGGTACAGGATGTACCATTCAAGGTGTTTGCGGTAAAAAAGCTGAGACAAGCCGTTGGCAAGATTTGTTACTTGGTGTTGTAAGAGGTGTAGCTACGATTTCAGACTCACTTCGCAATGCAGGTATTAAAACAAACCAGGAAGTTGGTGATTATATTGTAGATGCACTTTTTGCAACTATCACCAATGCAAACTTTGATGATCAGGCTATATTAAATAAGGTGGACAACGGTGTACGTATCAAACGTGAGTTGCTCGCACTTGCAAAAGAGAACAATGTAACATTACCTAACTACCAGGAAGTAAACTGGGGTGGTGAGAAAGCAGACTATGAAGCTGAGGGGGATCGTGAGGGCGTTCTCCGTACAGAGAATGAAGACCTCCGTTCATTGAAGGAGTTGACAGTACTCGGTTTGAAGGGTATGGCAGCTTACTATGAGCACGCATCACGTCTCAATGAGCGTAATGAAGAGATTATTGCATTTATGGAAAAGGCACTTGCCACCATTTCTAACCCAGCAGCAGACATGGACACATTGCTGGCTACTGTTATGGAAACAGGTAAGTTCGGTGTTGATGCAATGGCATTACTTGACAAGGCTAACACTCAGACATACGGTAATCCAGAACTTACAAAGGTAAATATTGGTACAGGTAGCCGTCCAGGTATTCTTATCTCTGGTCATGACTTGAAGGATATCGAGCAGCTTTTGGAGCAAACAGAGGGAACAGGCGTAGATGTTTACACCCACGGAGAGATGCTCCCAGCTCATTATTATCCACAGTTGAAGAAGTACAAGCACCTCGTTGGAAACTATGGTAATGCATGGTGGAAGCAGAAGGAAGAGTTTGAAACATTCAATGGTCCTATCGTCTTCACAACCAACTGTATTGTTCCTCCTTCACCAAAGGCAAGCTATAAGGACCGCGTATTCACAACAAACGCAACAGGTTTCCCTGGCTGGAAGCATATCCTTGCTGATGAGAACGGTCACAAGGACTTCTCTGAGGTAATCGAAATTGCTAAGACTTGTAAGGCTCCAACAGCTATCGAACAGGGTGAAATCATCGGTGGATTTGCTCATGCACAGGTATTTGCTTTGGCTGATCAGGTTGTTGAGGCTGTTAAGAGTGGTGCAATCCGCAAGTTTGTCGTAATGAGTGGATGTGATGGTCGTATGAAGAGCCGTGACTACTATACAGAGTTTGCTGCTCAGTTACCAAAGGATACTGTCATCTTAACCAGTGGTTGTGCTAAGTTCAAATATAACAAGTTGAACCTTGGCGATATCAATGGAATCCCACGTGTATTGGATGCAGGACAGTGTAATGACTCTTATTCATGGGCAGTTGTTGCCTTGAAACTGAAAGAGATTTTTGGTGCAAACGACATCAATGATCTTCCAATCGAGTTCAATATTGCATGGTATGAGCAGAAAGCAGTTATCGTTCTGCTTGCCCTACTCTACCTCGGCATTAAGAATATTCATATTGGTCCTACATTGCCAGCCTTCGTTTCTCCAAACGTTCTGAAAGTGTTGGTTGAAAACTTCGGTCTTGGTGGTATCACATCTGTTGAAGAAGACCTCAAGAACATGGTAGGATAAACCAAATAACCACTTATTAAAACCAAAAGTCCATTCTTTTTAGAGTGGACTTTTTCATTTAACCCAAATCAATCATTATAGCCTAAACTGATTATATTATGGAATAATACTACAGGAAGAGTATGAGTATTGCGGTCTAATAACTCCATTTGAGTTGAAGTTTGAATTCGTATTATTATAAGGTGTATCAAGGTTAGTAAGCATAAAAATGTAGTAATTTAACAAACACATTAGAATGATATAGCAGATTTGATTCTAACCAAAAGTATTTGTGTAAACATTTTTCGAACCACAACTTATTTATAGATGCTCTTTTGGCATTGAAAAGACGCCCTTTTGGCTTGCAAAAGGTGCTCTTTTGGAGTCTTATTAACGCCCTTTTAGAAGCCAACTAAGCAGCTTTTCAAATGCAATCATGTAAGACTCTCAAAATAAAAGAGTTACAAAACTAAGTAAAATGCTCCTTTTATGACTTGTATCAACGTAAAATACCAATGAAAATGTAAATAAAATTCAGCACAAAAACATCATAATTTGCAAATAATCATATCAATAATGACCTAACAAAGATTAGCATTGAATATCTACTTGAAAATAAATTAAATATAAATATGAAGTTTCTTATCCTTAAATGGATAAATTATTAATATTAATTTGTATCTTTGTGCTATCATTAAGAAAATTATAAACTCAAAAGAAATACAATGCAGAAAAAAGCACTTATTACGGGTATTACAGGCCAAGATGGTTCCTATTTGGCAGAGTTATTACTCGAAAAAGGTTATGATGTACATGGTACTATTCGCCGTTCATCAGTAGATTTCCGTGAGCGTATTGCTCATTTAGAAGGTCGTCCACACTTCCACTTGCATTATGCAGACCTTGGCGACTCTATGAGTATCCTTGGTGTAATCAGTAAAGTGCGTCCTGATGAGATTTATAACCTTGCAGCACAGAGTCACGTACAGGTAAGTTTCGACTCTCCTGAATTTACTGCTGACGTTGATGCTGTTGGTGTATTACGTATCTTAGAATCAGTTCGCCAGTTAGGTATGACAGAAACTTGTCGTATCTATCAGGCTTCTACTTCTGAGTTGTATGGTAAGGTTGAGGAAGTTCCACAAAACGAAAACACCCCATTCCATCCTTACAGCCCATACGCTGTAGCTAAGCAGTATGGCTTCTGGATTACAAAGGAGTATCGTGAGGCTTACAACATGTATTGTTGCTCTGGTATCCTCTTCAACCACGAGAGTGAGCGTCGTGGTGAGACTTTCGTTACACGTAAGATTACACTTGCTGCTGCACGTATCAAGCAGGGCAAGCAGGAAAAACTCTATTTGGGTAATCTTGGTTCTCTTCGTGACTGGGGCTATGCTAAGGATTACGTTGAGTGCATGTGGTTGATTCTCCAACAGGAGAAGCCAGAGGACTTCGTTATTGCTACTGGTGTACAGCATAGCGTACGTGATTTCTGCTATTATGCATTTAAGCGTGTTGGTATTGAACTCGAATTCCAAGGTGAGGACATGGACGAGAAGGGTATTGATAAGGCTACAGGAAAGGTACTTATTGAGGTTAGTCCAGACTTCTATCGTCCTACTGACGTTGTCAATCTCTGGGGAGACCCAACAAAGGCAAAGGCAAAACTCGGTTGGAATCCTAACAGTACAAGTTTTGAAGAGCTTGTCAACATTATGGTAGACAGCGACATGGCTAAGGTTGCTTCTGAGGGTGCAGCTGAGAAGGTTAGAACAAACCTTGAAGAGTATTTGGAGAAGGGTATCGTTAAGTAAGAACACTTCATCCTTCCCTCCCCCTCTTATGAGAGGGATAATTACCGCTTATGCTGATAGTTGGCGATTCCAAATAATCGCTTACTATCAGCTATTATTACTTTTTATCGTCTATTCAACAAACATGCAATGAACAAAAATAGTAAAATATACATTGCTGGACACAATGGATTAGTTGGCTCAGCAATATGGAATAACCTTCTTCAACGAGGATATACAAATCTCGTTGGACGAAGCCATAAAGAATTAGATTTGACAGATCAGCAGGCTGTGAAGCGTTTCTTTGATGAAGAGAAACCTGATGCCGTTGTCCTTGCTGCTGCTTTCGTTGGAGGTATTATGGCAAACTATCTCTATCGTGCAGACTTCATCATGCAGAATATGAAGATGCAATGCAATGTTATTGAGCAGAGCTACCTTCATAAGGTAGAGAAACTTCTCTTCCTTGGAAGTACGTGTATCTATCCAAAGAACGCACCACAGCCAATGCGCGAGGATTGTTTGCTGACTTCTCCACTGGAATATAGCAACGAGGAGTATGCTATTGCAAAGATAGCAGGTCTTAAGATGTGTGAAAGCTATAACCTCCAGTATGGTACTAATTACATAGCTGTCATGCCAACAAACCTCTATGGCCCTAATGATAACTTCCATTTGGAGAACTCTCATGTGATGCCAGCTATGATGCGCAAGATTTATCTTGCGAAACTTATTCACGAAAACAACTGGGGTGCTATCCGTAATGATATGGATAAGCGTCCTATCAATCCAACTGATAAACTGCGTGCGGAGATTGGTGAAGGTAATGTTGATGGCAAGAATACAGAAGAGCGCATCTTGAAAGCACTCGCTTTCTATGGTATTGAGAATAATAAGGTGACCCTATGGGGTGACGGAAGTCCATTACGCGAATTCCTTTGGAGTGAGGATATGGCTGATGCCAGCGTTCACGTCTTATTAAATGTAGACTTCAAAGATATCATTGGTATTGAGAAATATTCAAGTGTTTTCTACGGTGCAAAGATTGATGGAGCTGTTGACCGCAACAACTCTGAGGGTCGTGGTGGTGCTATCCCATCTTTAGGAGAGATTCGTAACTGTCATATCAATGTTGGTACTGGTAAGGAACTTACTATCAAAGAACTTGCAGAACTTGTTAAGAAGACGGTACACTTTGAAGGAGACATCATCTGGGATGCCGAGAAACCAAATGGTACACCACGTAAACTCATTGATGTTGAGAAGTTGCACAGCCTTGGTTGGACGCACAAAGTAGAAATTGAGGATGGTGTTGAGAAGCTCTACGAGTGGTATCAAGAAAGCTTAAAGTAATTTTTATCATTGATTAGGCATATTGGGCATGTTAGCCCAATAAGCCTAATTTGATTAATAAGTCTACCCAATCGCAAACAGCGAACATTCATTCAAATCTTTACTATATGAAGAAACAAGTATTACTAACCGCAGCATTATTATCTGCTACAAGCATGATGGCACAGAAGCTAACGTATCCACAAGCTCCAAAGGACGGAACTGTAGACACCTATTTTGGTGTTCAAGTTGCCGATCCTTATCGTCCATTAGAGAATGACAGTTCCAAAGCTACCGCTGAATGGGTAGCTGCTGAGAACAAGGTTACACAAGAGTATCTTTCTCGTATTCCATTCCGAGCAAAGCTCTTCAACCGTATGAAGGAATTGGCGAACTATGAGAAGGTATCGGCTCCTTCCTATATCAAATCTATAGGTAAGTGGCTTTTCTACAAAAATGATGGTCTTCAGAACCAAAGTGTACTCTACATCATGGACCGTCTTGGGGATGAGAAGAACGCACGTGTTTTCCTTAACCCTAATCAATTGTCATCAGACGGAACCGTTGCACTGAAGGGTATCTACTTCTCACACAACGGTAAGTATGCAACCTACTCTATCTCTCGCAGCGGAAGCGATTGGCAAGAGTTCTATGTTATGGATGTCAAGACTGGAAAACTGCTTGATGACCATATTACTTGGGCAAAGTTTTCTGGTGCATCATGGCAAGGTGACGGATTCTATTACAGTGCTTACGATGCTCCACAAAAGGGACATGAGTTTAGTAATGTGAATTCTATCCAGAAAATCTACTATCATAAGATTGGTACTCCACAGTCTGAGGATGTTCTTTTCTACCAGAATCCAGCCAATCCTATGCGCTTCTATGCTGTAAGTGTCAATGAAGAAGAAACCATGATGTTCCTATATGAAAGCGGTGCAGGCTCAGGCAACATTGTCTATGTACGTGATCTCCGTCAGCCTAATAGCCAATTCATTCAGATGACATCAAATCTTGATTTGCAATATAGTTTAGTTGAAACTATTGGTGACAAGATGTACTTCCTTACAAACGATGGCGCACCAAAGAACCGACTTATGGTTACCGACCTCAAGCACCCTGGTTTCAGCGAGTGGAAAACACTTGTACCAGAGTCTAAGGACATGCTTGAAGGTGTTACCTTTGCTGATGGTAAGATGATTCTAAACTATATGAAAGATGCTTCCAGCCACGCTTACGTTTATTCTATGGATGGAAAGCAACTCTCTGAGATAAAACTTCCTACATTGGGCAGCGCAAGTTTCTATGGAGAAAAGGACCGGAAGGAAGTATTCTACTCCTTCTCATCTTTCACCGTACCAACCACCATCTATCAGTATGACCTCGCCACAACTAATAGCAAGGTGTATGCTGCACCAAAGGTTAAGTTCAAGGAGTCTGATTATGTCTGCGAACAGGTGTTCTATCCAAGTAAGGACGGAACAAAGATACCTCTCTTTATCACCTATAAGAAAGGTTTAAAGCGTAATGGTAAGAACCCAGTATTCCTCTATGGCTATGGCGGTTTCAACGTACCTTTAACCCCTTACTTCTCTTCGGTACGTATTCCTTTCATCGAAAATGGTGGAATCTATGCTCAAGCATCCCTACGAGGTGGCAGTGAGTATGGTGAGGACTGGCACATAGCTGGCACGAAGATGCAGAAACAGAATGTTTTTGATGACTTCATCTCAGCTGGTGAGTGGCTTATTGAAAACAAGTATACAAGTAAAGACTACCTCGCTATTGTTGGCGGTTCAAATGGTGGTTTGCTTATAGGAGCTTGCATGACACAACGTCCTGACCTCTTTAAAGTATGTATTCCACAAGTAGGAGTAATGGATATGTTGCGCTATCATAAGTTTACGATTGGTTGGAACTGGGCTCCAGACTATGGAACAAGCGAAGATTCAAAGGAGATGTTTGAGTATCTTCACGCTTATTCTCCACTCCACAATCTCCGTCCTGGCACAAAGTATCCAGCAACTTTGGTAACAACAGCCGACCATGACGACCGTGTTGTACCTGCGCACTCATTTAAGTTTGCAGCTACCCTGCAGGCTGACAATGCTGCCAACACACCAACACTCATTCGCATTGATACCAAGGCAGGCCACGGAAGTGGTAAGCCTTTGTCTAAGCAGTTGGAAGAGCAGGCTGACATCTACGGCTTTATCCTTTATAATATGGGATTGAAATATTAAGAGTTCAGAGGAGTTATGTTCATATATCTTTGTTTGAAAAGTAACTTCTTACAATAGCATAACTCCTCAAACTCCCAAACATATTTCATGAATAACAGTATTGTATTAATTCAATTTTAATACTCAACCTATTAAGTTTCCAATCAAATGCAGATTCTATTAGCATCCGCTAAGATAATGAACAGTACCACTACGGTACAAACCCCAAAAACACACCTGCCTCGCTTCAAAAAAGAAGCGGGGCAGATGGCATTAGAATTAGGTGACCTTTCTGTTGAAGAACTTGCAAAAACAATTCCATGCAATGAAAAGATTGCACTTGAAAATAAGTTACGTTATCAAGATTTCTTCAACGAGGATACCTACTTACCTGCCCTCCTCGCTTACTACGGACAAGCATATAAATGCCTTAAAGCACAGGAGTACAGTCAGGAAGACTTCTCATATGCTGACAAACATCTTTGGATAACAAGTTTTCTTTATGGTCTCTTACGTCCATTAGACCTTATCCATCCCTATCGTCTTGAAGGAAAAGCCAAACTTCCTTCGTCTGAAGGTAAGAACATGTTTGCTTATTGGAAGCCTTTCCTCACAGATATCCTCATTGAAGCAGTGAAAGCTGACGATGGAATCCTTGTACACTTGGCAACAGAAGAGTTCCAACATCTATTCGATTGGAAACGATTACAAAAAGAGATACGTATTATTCAACCACTCTTTATGGTTGATCAAGGGAATCGACTGAAGGCTGTTAGTGTCTATGCAAAGAGCTGTCGTGGCGCTATGACAAGTTATATACTTCGTAACCAACTGGCATCGCCCAACGATCTTCTTTCCTTCGAGTATGATGGTTTCACCTATCACAAAGACTATGGAGATGAGAACCATCCACACTTTATCCTAAAGCCTTAATCTGTATTCACACCTTATTATAAATATAAAAGTCAAATTAATTATGTCAATAGAAGAATATCGCCAAGAAATACTTACCTTATTACTTGCTAAAACAAACAGTAAGGGTGAACCACGTTTTGAAGAAGCAGCTGCTAAGGAGCTACTTGCCCAACTATCAGACGAAGAGTTAGAAGAAGGTATCTTATTTAATACACCTGAAGATGTGGCTGATGTACTATCAGAAATAGGAACACTCTAAAACTCATATATAAATAACAGAGAAAACCATAGACACCAAACGACAGTTTATTAGAGTTTTCTCTCGGCTTATTAAAGCTTATTCCATCTTAAAATCTCACATTCATAGCAACGAAATATCTTTACATAGTTTTTAGATATTTCTACTTAAAAACAAGAAATAAAAGCATTTTTCAACCTCTTTGTAACCTTCTACTTATCAAGAAGTTATAAAGTTGTGCAAGAAAAGGTGCTTAATTAGCTTTCAAAAGGGCGTTAGTTAGCACCTTAAAGAGCATCTTTAACAAGTCAATTAAGGCTTAATTAGAATGCTATTCATGGTTATTAAAAATGCTAATGAGGATTTATTTTGACAAAACAACAAAAAAGGTAAAAGAGAATTAACCCTTTTACCTTTTTTATTATTTACTAAGTTTCTTCTTAGAAACGATAACCCAATGTAAGGAGTAACTGACTTCTGTTATTCTTAACATCAGTGTTTGAAGCAATGTTAGACTCCGTTATTTTTGTAGTACCAGATGTGTAAGTTATGTCTCTTACATTAGAGAATGGAGCAAAAGAACCTTTCTGTGCACTATACTGATAAGCCAAATCTATGTTGAACTTCTTAACCTGATAACCAACACCTAATGTGAAGCGATTAATTTCGCCCCAGTTTGTGTAGTCTGTTGTTGAAGAATATGCTGTACCTAAAGAAGCAAGACCTGGGTCTTTCTGACCATCATTCGCATACTTTGCACCAACATAGTTATAACCCATACGCAAAGCAACATTGCTTACAGGCTTATACTCAACACCTAACTTCAATGTGCTAACACCCTTCAGAACCTCCTTAGTGTGTGCATTCATATTCTTATCTGGGATTGATGACTCGTAGTACTGATCATAGTAATAATCATAATAGCCACCATTGTTAACTCTGCTATTAATATTAGCATAGTTTTCATATTCATATGTAGCACCCAAGGCAATGTTATTACCAATAGTGTGACCAAGAGAGAAGCCAAACTTCCATGGTGTCCACATCTTGAAATCGTATGAATTGCTAATGTAAGATTCCTTATTTGTTGTACCCTGAGCGTAAACAAGACCTGTTGCATTTGATGTTGTTAAGTCATACCATGTTGGAGACTTCACATATGCACCAATTCTAAATGGAGACTCAGCTACTGGGCGAACAATTACACCAGCTGTGATATCAAAACCTGAACCCGTTACCTTTCTCTCATCACGAACAAGTACACCGCCAACATTGTTAAAGTTCTCACGATACTCACTGTATCCCTTATAATTAACATCCTTCATACCGAATGTCAAACCGAGATAAACTCTGTCATTGAGGTTTCCACTCACAGCAAAGTCATAATTACCAATATAGCCAGTATGCGCGCGGTCTAAAGTATAACCAGTGGCTTTCTCATAATTATAAGTTCCTGTGCTACCTGGAATCAATGAATTCCAATAGAGATCATCAATCTGACTCCAAGTGTATGCTACTTTTGGTGGTGTTGATGGTAATGGTGGTGTAGCGTCTACATAGCCAACATTCTTACCATTATTATCCTTACGAACAAAGAATCCACCAGAATTCTCATCACCGAGTATGCCTTTAATATATGACTGCTTGTTCTGTGAACTTCCATTCAAAGAGCCTGCAGCATTAAGGATATAATCAAAGTTCTTACTCTTATGATAGTTGAAACCAAAGTTAAGGAAAGACTTCTGACCAGTACGAGTAGTATAGACACCACCAATCTGGTCGAAACTCAGATTAGTCTTCTTACCATTAGAGAACTCTTTACCATCTGATTGCATAAGAAGACCAGCACTGAGACTAACATTGCTGTGACGGAACAAACCGATACCAGCTGGGTTAGAACCGATAGTAGAAATATCAGCACCCAAGGCTTCCATGGCTCCACCCATACCAACATAGCGTGCAGTACCATTCAAGTCCTCTCCTGCTAACTTAGCATTCTCGTATGTCTCCTGTGCATTTGCAGACAAAGCAGCAAACAACGAAACAGCAAAGAAAATATATTTACTCTTCATTTCTGATATTCTTTATTAATTAAACATTCATTATCCAAAATACTATCTATGACTACCGAAGGCACTGCGTGAGCCACCAGAACTGCTGCCTCCACCGCCAGAATATGAGCCACCGAAGTTACCACCACCTCTTGCACCACCAAATGAGCTTGGTGAAGGCTGTGAGAATGTAGAGCGCTCTGGCTGAGAATAAGAGCGTGTCTGATTCTCAAAACCATTCTGACGTGCGCCAGCGAAGCGATCATAGTAGTTTCTCATATCATTACTCTGAGATGCATTGTTACCATACTGGTTTACATTGCCACGACGATTTGAGTAAGATGAGCGTCCGTTGTCATAGGAACCACTTCTTGCTTGAGAACCAAAGTCTCTTGGAGAGTTACCCCAGTGATTAGCTGTACCCGTATGACCATTGTAAGCATAGTAGCCACCTCTTCTATAACCATAGTAAGGATAACCACCATAATAGCCATAATATCTGCTCCATGGGTTGTACCAACCATAGTCAGCATAACCATAATAGTATGGATAACCGCCGTAGTAGCCATAATATGGATAACCACCATAATAGCTATAGTAAGGATAGCCACCATAATAACCATATGACCATGGATCATCCCATCTGTCATACCAGCCACCATAATAAGGTGAACGCCATCCCCATCCTACATAGAACGAAGAGCGACCAGCAAACCATGGATCATAATAGCCACCCCAAAATCCATCAAAACGACTCATTCTTCGACTATAAGCAAAGTCATCGTTATCACTTTCGTACTGACGAGTAAAACCTCCATAGATAGTATCTAACACTACAGAGTCGCCATGCAACGTAGAGATACGCGACATAAAGATATCGTTTCCAAGAGAATCAACTCCTATTTTCTTATAATTATACTTGCCACGACGATTGTATTCGTCATTAGACTTACCAATACCGCTATAATATACAGGGCGATCCTCCTCCACTTTACTCTGTTGATAAGCAGACTGATCCGCCTTTGACGGGGTAAAATAAAGGTCATCTTGCGCCATTGATAGCAATGGCATAGCTCCAAATAAAACCGAAAGTAATACTGAACGTTTCATATACCTTTTTTTTAATTTACACTTGTTTTAACACCAAGATAATGTTTGTACACAATCTTTATAGTGCAAAAATAAGATAACTTTCTTTGCAAATATACGGATTTTCCCTAATCCATGGTAGGTTTTTCCCTATTTTTTATAATTTTGCAGTAGAAATTTAACACCAAGATGAAATATATACAAGTAGAAGACCTTTTCAATAAAGAAACACTTACTGAAATCATACAGAGCCTTCCAATTCCAGACGTAAAAGTTTCTTTCGAAGCTGCTAAAGCTGAGGATAAGAATTGGAATGAGGAATGGGAAAAAGCAGGTTTCGACCCTATCATCATTGACGACCGCTGTGCTATCATCTGTAAGAATATGGAAGAAGATGCCACAGCTACCTATCCTCAACTTGAGAAAATCCCAATGAAGATTGCCATTGATGCACAACAGGCATTTGGAACAGGTACCCATGAGACAACACAGATGATTGTTTCATTACTACTAAACCAAGACCTCAAAGAAAAGAGAGTTCTTGATTGTGGTTGTGGAACAGGTATTTTAGGCATTGTTGCTGCAAAGTGCGGTGCAAAAGAAGTTGTAAGCTATGACATTGATGAGTGGAGTGTACGCAATGCTGAGCATAATGCCGAACTAAATGGTGTAGAATTAGATGTGCTTGAAGGCGACAGACGAGTCTTGTCACACGTGAGTGGTGTCTTTGATGTTATCTTAGCAAATATCAACCGTAACATTATCCTTGAAGATATAGACGAGTTTGTCAGCGTTATGACAACAGAATCAAAGATTATTCTGAGTGGATTTTATGAGCAAGACGCAGAGGCTATCCTTCAAAAAGCTAATGAACTCGGTCTGAAAGAGAATCAACGTTTGTTGAATCACGATTGGTGTTGCCTACTACTTGAACGTCAGTAACATCATCTTGGATAAGTAGTTGCTGTAAGTCATAGAAGCTACCATTGTAGATGTCTAAGTCTACATATCCCTTAATACCTGGCAGCCTTCCGGCATCGGTATGCTGCCAGAATTTCCATGCACCTTGGTACTCCATCTGATTAACATAATAGTGAGCTATCCAATAAGGATAATCATCAAAGCGAGAATCAGAAAGGTATTGGTCTTTAAACTTATAATAGGTATAGATGATAGGTTTCACATGATACCTATCTTCTACTATATGTAGCCACGTCAGAATATTCTGCTGGAACTCTTCTGTACTGATATTCTTTGGTTTATGTTCCACATCAAGCACAGGTGGTAAATCTCCCGGCTGCAGATGAACCATGGCAAGGAAGAAATAAGCCTGCCGACGTGCTGACGACTTATTACTCCAGAAATGATATACACCACGTATAAAACCATGTTCTTTCGCATTGGAGAAGTTATCACGGAACTTAGTATCAATATGACTATCGCCCTCCGTTGACTTGATAATCACAAAACGAATAGGCAAACGGTCTATCAGTGCATTTCTAAGTCGATTCCAGTTAATCGTACCTTGATAACGACTTACATCAATACCATAAATCGTATAACCTTCAGGATAATCTGGATCACCATAAATGGCACGCCATCTAAAACCTGTAGGTGATACAAAAAAGAAGTAAAACAGAAAACTATACCCTACTGCAAAACACGCTCCTCCAGCCCAACGCATCCAACTTGGCATCTGAATCCAAGTCTTTAGTATTGATTGAAGCACTTTAGAGATAAACATTTTCTTACTTTTGGATAATTTTATATTCTACTTTACATCTATATATATATTGAACTTTCAAGTTTTTTTCATGAAGAAAAGAATTTCTTTTCATGAAGAAAAAGATTTATTTACGTGAAAATAAATAATTATTTTCATGAAAATAAATTAGCACACTACTTAAATATGAGTTCAAACATATTGTTTCTTTAGATCAATAGACAACAAAAATGAAAGCAATTAAGCACTACTTACAGCTGTATTCATGTGCTTTTATTCTCGTATGAATACTATAATAATAGATTGAATATCAAAGGGATAATTTAAAATATTCACCAACTACTCAAAGCATAAAGGTCAGAAGAAAATAAGAAATTGTATAAAACAAAAGAAGAAACAGAGGATATAGTTATCCTCCATCTCTTCTTTATGAATATACTATTACTTAGCCTGCTCTAATCCGAGAGTCTTAGTAGTCTGATCACATACTGAAGAAGGGCCCCAGTACTGGATAGGACCTGGATAAACATAGCATGTTTCCTTAGCCCACTTCTCACGCTGAGCAGCAAAAGTCTTGAATGGAGCACCATCAAGTTCAACGAGTGCCTTACGAATAACAGGCTTCATCTCACCATTACGTCTTTCCATGTTCATCATCATAGTGATTGGCACACCTCCTGCCTTCCACTGATCAGCAGGAGCTGTAGTATTCTTAACGATAGCCATATAACCTGTCTTACCGTTAGCTATCAACTGAGCTGCTGATGAACCAAGTGCATAGCAGTAGTCTGCATCAAAGTTAGAAGGAGCTGCACAACGACCCTCGTAACCAAAGAAGTGGTGCAAAGGAGAGAACTTACCAGCATACTTACCTTCCTTCTTCCACTGATCAAGCTTAGCTGCAACCATCTCAGAGATGAGTTTCTCTGTCTCGATGAGAGATACCTGTACGTTTCCGTGTGGGTCACGGTCGAGAGAAAGCTGACGAGCAACGCCCTCTGGAAGTGTCTCAAATGTAGCCTTGTTCTCTGCAGAGAGGTGTTCAAGGATATACTTACGCTGTGCATCCTTGTCAAGGTTCAAATAATCAGCACCATGAGCAGCGAGCAAATCATTCAACTCCTGAATCAAACGACCGATAGCAGGAATAAACTCGATAAGACCTTCTGGAATCAAAACAACACCGAAGTTGTTACCCTGCTCTGCACGGTAAGCAACAACACCTGCGATATACTCAACGATATCATTCAAAGTCTGATCCTTAGATTCTATTTCCTCTGATACCAAGCAGATGTTTGGCTGAGTCTGCAAAGCACACTCAAGAGCGATGTGAGATGCAGAACGACCCATCAACTTGATGAAGTGCCAGTACTTACGAGCAGAGTTACAGTCACGCTCGATGTTACCGATAAGCTCAGAGTAAGTCTTTGTTGCTGTATCGAAACCGAAAGAAGTCTCAATCTGATCGTTCTTCAAGTCGCCATCGATAGTCTTAGGGCAACCAATAACCTGTACACCATACTGCTTAGCAGCATAGTATTCAGCCAATACACAAGCATTAGTATTAGAGTCGTCACCACCAATGATTACAACAGCCTTGATATCCAACTTACGAAGAATCTCAAGTCCCTTCTCAAACTGCTCTTCCTTCTCAAGCTTTGTTCTACCTGAACCAATCATATCGAAGCCACCAGTGTTGCGGTAAGCCTGAAGATTCTCAGCAGTAATCTCAATATAGTTGTGATCAACAAGACCACCAGGCCCCATAAGGAAACCGTAAAGACGGTTCTCTGGGTTCAACTTCTTAACCTCATCGAAGAGACCAGAGATAACGTTGTGACCACCAGGAGCCTGACCACCTGAAAGGATGATACCAACGTTAATCTTAGCATTGTTAGCCGAATCAGCTGGAACAAACTCTACGAGAGGCATTCCGTACGTGTTAGGGAATAACTTCTTGATATCCTCTTGATTGTCAACACTCTGTGTAGGAGCACCTTCCTGCACCTTTACTGCACCCTGAAGAGCCTTAGGCAACTTTGGCTGATAGCCTGCTCTTTCCTTCTGCTCTATTTTTATGTAAGAAAGTCTTGCTTTTCTATTTTTTTATTTATCTTTGAACGAAAATATAAAATATAGCTATTTAGGATTAATATGAGCAACAAAAGAGATTTGAAACGCACCATCAATTACATTTGTGGTGATTTGTTTACAGAGGGCATCGCAGCATCTCTCTATGGTGAGAATCGTGATAATGACAATACTGAGGCTATCCTCACTTCTATTTTAGTAATGCACAGCAATTACATCAGACGCGTATCTCACGTTCAGCCGGGTATGCCTGCCAAAGTATATTTCAAAGACTTGAAGGACAAGTTTAGTAAAGAAGTCAATGAGATTGTTGATCAACTCAATAACCTTGCATAATGTTACAGGGTATATCAAAGTGGCTTCTTTATAGTTTTATGGGGTGGAAGAAGGATGTTAGGTTTACATTACCTGACAAAGCTATTATTTGTCTTGCACCTCACACAAGTAATTATGATTTCCTAATTGGTCAGCTTTACGCAAGAGCTGAGCGACTGGAGAGCAACTTCCTTATGAAGAAGGAATGGTTCTTCTGGCCGCTTGGTCCTATCTTTCGCAAACTCGGAGGAATCCCTGTATGGCGTGATAAGAAGACAAGTATGACCGACCGATTAGCCGATTATGCAATAAAGCGTGATAAGTTCCAACTTTGTATTACTCCCGAAGGAACCAGAAGTCTAAACCCTGAATGGAAGAAAGGCTTTTATTATATTGCACTAAAAGCACAACTGCCTATCTACCTCTACGGATTAGATTATGAAAGGAAGCTAATAGAATGTTCAAAGGTTATAACACCATCGGGCGATTTGGAACAGGACATGAAGGAAATCAAATTGTATTTCAAAGACTTTAAGGGTAAACATCCAGAATTGTTTACGATAGGAGAATTAAACGGATAATGAAGATAAAATTGCTGTGTACAGTCCTTCTTGCAATGTCGTTTGCAAATACTTTTGCACAATCGAGTAAGTCAACATGGGGGAAAACAGATTATGAAGATGCACCATGGGTAAAGAATGTTTCTCGCCCTAATGAAATCACAGAGGGATTACAGAATAGACATCTTTCTGTATGGTCATCGCATGGAAGATATTACGATGCTAAGAAGGGTGGATGGAGATGGCAAAGACCAATTCTATTCGGTACTACTGAGGACCTGTACACACAAACAATAGTTCTTCCTTATCTCATTCCTATGCTTGAGAACGCAGGAGCAATTGTCTTTACACCTCGTGAAAGAGACTGGCAGAAGAATGAAATTATAGTAGATAACGATAGTCGCACCAACTACAAGGAAGAGAGTATGAAGAAGAAGTGGGCGACCACTTCGGATAAAGGCTTCGCACAACATTATGGAAGTTATAATGATGGTGAGAATCCATTTACAGCTGGTACGGCTCGACAAGTAAAGGCAAGAAAGCGCAACAGTAAGATTAGCTCTGTTGTCTACCAACCTACTTTCCCTGAAACAGGACGCTATGCCGTATATGTAAGCTATCAGACACAGAAGAAGAGTGTGGAAGCGGCAGAGTATATTGTTTTTCATAAAGGACAAGAAACACATTTCCGAGTAAACCAACGTATGGGTGGTGGCACTTGGGTTTATCTTGGCACTTTTGAGTTTGACAAGGGAAACAGTATCAATAACTCTGTTGTACTGACTAATCATAGTTCGCATAGAGGTATTGTAACTACTGACGCAGTACGCTTTGGTGGTGGTATGGGTAACATTGTTCGTGATGGAACAGTGAGTGGCTTACCTCGTTTCCTTGAAGGTGCAAGATACTCAGCACAATGGGCTGGCGCACCTTGGAGTGTAGTCAGCAAGAGTAATGGCTCTAACGACTATAACGACGATATCAACTGCCGCTCATTGATGACGAATTGGCTCGCTGGAGGTTCTTGTTATCTGCCTGAAAAGAAAGATGGAAAGAAAGTACCTATCGAACTTACGTTGGCTATACATAGCGATGCCGGAGTTAAAACTGATGATAGTTACGTAGGAACCTTGGGAATCTGTACTACGCAAGACGGTAATAAAACATTGGGAGATGGACTTTCACGTAAGGTTTCAAAGACCTTTGCAGAACAGCTGGTAGCCAATGTAAAGAAGGATTTGGACAATGCTTTCCACATTAATTGGGCTACTCGTTCAGTGTGGGATCGCAACTATAGCGAGACGCGATTGCCTGAAGTTCCTTCTGCTATCCTTGAAACGCTCTCTCATCAGAACTTCCCCGACATTAAGTTAGGTCAAGATCCTAACTTCAAATTCACCTTTGCACGTTCTGTATATAAGACAATCTTGAAGTATGAAGCTAACATGCACGGTAAGACTTATACTGTTCAACCACTTGCACCAAATAACTTCAAGATAGAATATGTATCAGCAAACAAGGTGAGATTGCAATGGAGACCAACTACGGATACCAGTGAACCTACCGCAACCCCTACTTCCTATAATGTGTATGTTGCGATGGGAACAAGAGGTTTTGACAATGGAATGAACGTTCGCAATCCTTATTTTGACATAGAGCTATTACCAGGTGTAGTCTATAATTTTAAGGTAACTGCTTGTAACCGTGGTGGTGAGAGTTTCTCAACAGAAGTTCTTTCAGCCTTACGCAATGAAGGTGCAACTCAGACAATTCTCATTGTCAATGCTTTCAGTCGCCTTTCTTCTCCTGCTGTTGTTAATACAAGCACCGAGCAGGGCTTCGACCTTGAAGCAGATCCAGGTCTTAGCTATGGTCCTGTGGCTGGATGGGCAGGAAGACAAGCCAACTTCAATAAGGCAATGATGGGCAAAGAAGGTCCAAGTGCCTTAGGTTATGGTGGCGAAGAACTCGTAGGTAAGATTATTGCTGGTAATGACTTCAACTATGTCAAAGACCATGCAGAGGCATTACGCCATGCAGGAAAATACAATATCGTCAGCTGTAATAGTAAGGCTGTAGAGTATGGCGAGGTGAATCTTTCCAAGTATGCAATGGTTGACTTACTCCTTGGCAATGAGAAGGATGACGGGCATAGCTTGTATTATTACAAGACTTTTAAGCCTGCACTTCGTCAACAGTTGACGAAGTATCTGAATAATCGTGGCAAACTCTTTGTCAGTGGTTCTTATCTTGCATCCGATATGCAGGGTGTTGATGAGCAAGATTGGTTGAAAAACAACCTCAAGATTACATTTGATGGGGCAAACTATGACAATTATAACTCTGTAGTAAGTGGTATGGGAATGTCATTCGATGTTTATCGTACTATCAACGAGCAGCATTACGGTGCTTATACACCAGACTATATTCTTCCTGTTGACAATGCTTTCAGTACCTTAACTTATGCAGATGGCAAAACTGCAGCTGTGGCATATAAAGGAACTGACAACAGTGTTTTCACAATATCCTTCCCATTCGAGTGCATCAAGGATGCTCCTACACGTAACAGTATCATGAAGGGTATTGTCAACTTCTTAATGAAGAAATAAAAACAAAGAAATTGGAATAATCTAAAAGCGTAAAGACTATGTATAAAATTCAAGCAAACGCTTCGGGAACACGAAGCATTGAGATTACAGACAGCCATCTTGAGACAATAAAGAAATATTCACTTCTCTCTGGACTGGTTGATTCCAATGGTATTATCGACGAGGATATCCTCGACAAACTGAGATTCAATGTTCGTGGACTTCTCGAGTCTGAACCTGGTAAAGATAAAGACTTGTTAGACTTATGTCTTGATGTTATTTATAATCAAAACATGAAAGCTATCGGACTTAAAAATCTTGTTACACTTTTCAAGGAGTGGGTCTTAACACACCAAGACGCTGAAGAAGAGAACAGTGAAGTCCTTTAATCATAAAGAAGGAATAATAGTAAAGTTCAATTTCTTGAAAACAAGTAACATACTTAAAAAGAAATTCATTTAAAAACAAAAACATTTGAGTTCACAAAAAGAAAATAGAAGACCTGCAAAGCAGCATAAAAAGACAACACCTACACAGCGACAAGATAGAGAGGCTGCTGTTAAGAATGAAGCAAAAACCACAAGACCTTCAAGATTTCAGTTGACAGACTTCCTCCCTACCACAAAGAAGGAGGTAGAACTCCGTGGGTGGGATCAGTTAGACATTATCCTCTTTTCGGGTGATGCCTATATAGACCATCCTGCTTTTGGTGCTGCTGTCATTGGTAGAACACTTGAGGCAGCTGGCTATAAGGTGGCTATCGTTCCACAACCTGACTGGCATGGCGACTTCCGAGACTTCAAAAAATTAGGCCGTCCACGTCTCTACTTTGGTATCTCACCTGGCGCAATGGACTCGATGGTGAACAAATACACTGCCAATCGTCGTCTACGCTCAGACGATGCCTACTCACCTGATGGCAGACCCAACCTGCGTCCAGAATATCCAAGCATTGTTTACTCTAATATCCTCAGACAGCTCTATCCCGATGTTCCTATCGTCTTAGGCGGCATCGAGGCTTCATTACGTCGTCTTACTCATTACGACTATTGGAAAGATTGTGTTCGTAAGTGTATTCTCTGTGATGCACGTGCCGACATGATCATCTATGGTATGGGCGAGAAACAGGTGGTAAGCATAGCACAAGAGTTGGAAAATGGTGCTAACATTAAAGACTTGAAGCATATTCCACAGACCGTATATCTTTGTAAAGAATCAGAGATTCCTGACGGAATAAAAGAGAATGATATTGTACTTCATTCCCACGAGTCTTGCTTACACAACAAAAAATATCAAGCAGAAAACTTCAAACATATAGAAGAAGAGTCAAACAAGAAGCACGCACAACGTATTCTGCAGGCTGTTGACAACGTTTATGCCGTTGTTAATCCACCCTATCCTACCATGACAACAGAGGAGGTAGATGCAGCCTACGACCTACCATATACACGCGAGCCACATCCGAAGTATCGCGGTAAGACTATCCCTGCCTATGAGATGATTAAGCACAGTGTGAACATTCATCGCGGATGCTTTGGTGGCTGTTCATTCTGTACCATTTCTGCACATCAGGGTAAGTTTATTAGCTGTCGTTCGAAAGAGAGTATCTTAAAGGAAGTAAAGCAGGTTATACAGATGCCCGACTTCAAAGGTTATCTCTCCGACCTCGGTGGTCCATCAGCTAATATGTATGGTATGGCAGGTAAGAACCAGAAGGCTTGCGAGCATTGCAAACGACCGAGCTGTGTGAATCCAGAGATATGTCCCAACCTTGAAACCGACGCACCAGAGCATACATCAGATCGCGTATTGGGACTTATGCGTAAGCCTTCGTTCCAACAATTCTATGCTTTCAAGAAGATTTTTGACCGCATTAACCGTGAGGAAAATATGCGACAGCAGATTATTCCTTACTTCATATCTTCTCATCCTGGATGCCAGGAAGAGGATATGGCTGAGTTGGCGGTACTAACAAAAGACCTTGATTTTCACTTGGAGCAGGTGCAGGACTTCACCCCTACCCCAATGACTGTTTCTACAGAGGCATGGTACACGGGATATGATCCTTACACTCTCGAACCCATCTTCTCAGCAAAGACACCAAAGGAGAAACTTGCACAGCGTCAATTCTTCTTCTGGTATAAGCCTGAAGCACGACGAGATATTGAGCGAGAGCTTCACCGCATTGGACGTAGTGACTTGATTGCTAAGCTCTATGACAATGTTCCGAAGCGACACCCTCGTGCGGTCTATGATCCTAAGGCAATTGGAAGTACACCCGACATTCCAAACAAAAAACGGAAGGGACGGGAGGAAAAACCAACAGAGAATCGTAGAAAATCTGCTAAGCAAAATGGTAAACAGCCAAAGAGTTTCAACCCAAACTTTTCTGGTAACCATCGTCGCAGACAAAAATAAAGTTATAAAAAAGGAGTTATGAAGTAAAAATCATAACTCCTTTTTTTAATCATTAAGGAGATGATAGGGTTAAAACAAAGAATAATCTTATTTCAGAAGATACCTAATAAAATAAAGATAACATCCAAATAAGTTATAAAAACGGTTCTTCCGAAATATGGAGTGATAAACTAAAAGTCTTATATAATAGGCACACCGAGTCACGGAGGGGACGGAGGTAATGCAATGTCACGGAGGTGCCAACGGCACAAAGAGCGACGGAGGTATAGCGTACAGATTCTTGATAACTATTTTGAGATAAACGCTTTGTATATAAATTGCTAATAGAATTGGCAAACAATCTCCGTCGCTCTATGCACCGACGGTGTCTCCGTGACTTCCATTGCTTTGTTCTAATAAATCTCCGTCCTCTCCTTTTCTCCGTGTGACATTGCTTTAAACTCTAAACACAAGTGGCAAACCTTATCACTCCAAAATCATGAAGACCCTAAAAAACAAGCTAACGAGATTGAAATATTATGACAAAGCCAAGAAGAAAAAGCTCATAATTTTATCAAAACATATACTTTCAAAGTGCTTTAATAACTTACTAATGCACAACGAGTTACAAAAATGTTTTTTAAAAGATGCTTAATTGGACTTCATAAGGGCGTTGGTAAGACCCCAAAAGGGCACCTTTTGCAATTCAATTGAGCGTCTTTTAGAAGCCAAAAGAGCATCTTTAATTTTTCGATGTTTGATTTTTTATTACAAATCACCAGATAAAGTAATGTATTTTTTGTGTTTGAACATCCTACTAAATAATTTATTCTTTATCACGATTTATCATTATCATAAGAGTATGTAACACATAATTCTTGATTATTAAAACCAAGCTTTTCCCACAAACCAAAGTTATCAGATAGAAATAGAAGTCATTAAACCTAAAACCTTAACAATATTTAAAGAGGTGAAGATAACTATCTCCACCTTTTTTAGTAATTTTGCATTTGATTCTGTAATAAGAGCCTTTTTGCTCCTACAAAATAAATTGGCAGGAAGAAACAGATGATTAAAAGATAATTTATTAAGAAGCTATAAATAAGAAAATAAATTCAAATTATGAGTAAGCAAACAGAAAAGATCAAGGCACTCGTGGAGAAGCGCGAGTTAGCACGCTTAGGTGGTGACGGTCGTCTCGTCTACCTCTATGCACAGGACTTCACCGTAAATGGTGGTTCGCTTTCTGAAACAATGGCTCAGAAGATCTGCAAGGTAATGGATATGGCTATGACCAACGGTGCACCAGTCATCTGTATGAACGACTCTGGTGGCGCACGTATTCAGGAGGGTATCTCTGCTTTGGCAGGTTACGGCGAAATCTTCGAGCGTAATATCCTCGCTTCTGGTGTTATCCCACAGATCTCAAGCATCCTTGGTCCATGTGCCGGTGGTGCAGTTTACTCTCCAGCATTGACAGACTTCATCATCATGAAGGAGCAGACAAGTTACATGTTCCTGACTGGTCCTAAGGTTGTAAAGACCGTAACTGGTGAAGATATCGACGCAGAGCACCTTGGTGGTGCAAGCGTTCACGCTTCAAAGAGTGGTGTAACAAGCTTCACAGCTAAGACTGAGGAAGAGGCAATGGACCTTATCAAGAAGCTCCTTTCCTACATTCCTTCAAACAACCGCGAGGAAGCACCACGTGTAGAGTGCACCGACCCAATCGACCGCAAGGAAGATCTCTTGAACGAGATTATCCCAGACGATCCAAATCAGGCCTACGATATGTACAAGGTAATTCAGGCAGTAACTGACAACGGAGAGTTCTTCGAGGTTCAGCCAAAGTTTGCTAAGAACATCATCACTGGTTTCGCTCGTTTCAATGGTCAGAGTGTTGGTATCGTAGCTAACCAGCCATCAGCCTACGCAGGAGTATTAGACACCAACGCAAGCCGTAAGGGTGCGCGCTTCGTTCGTTTCTGCGATGCTTTCAATATACCAATCGTTTCACTTGTTGACGTTCCAGGTTTCCTCCCAGGTACTGGTCAGGAGTATAACGCTGTAATTCTTCACGGTGCACAGTTGCTCTATGCTTACGGTGAGGCTACAGTTCCAAAGATTACTATCACATTGCGTAAGAGCTATGGTGGTTCACACATCGTTATGGGTTGTAAGCAGCTCCGTTCTGATCTCAACTTTGCATGGCCAAGCGCAGAGATTGCCGTTATGGGTGCATCTGGTGCTGTTGCCGTTCTCTGTGGTAGAGAAGCTAAGGAAGTTAAAGAGCAGGGTGGCGACGTTAAGCAGTTCCTCGCTGAAAAGGAAGAGGAGTACTCAGAGAAATTTGCTAATCCATATCAGGCAGCTCAGTTCGGCTACATTGATGATGTTATCGAACCACGCAACACTCGTTTCCGCATCTGCCGTGGCTTGGCTCAGTTGGCTCATAAGAAGCAAGACTTACCAGCTAAGAAACATGGCTGTATGCCAATGTAATAAGGAGGCACGCAACTATGGATAAAAACGTATATGCAGCTATTGCAATGGCACTCTATGAGTTTGCCGGAAACAATGTTCACGATAACGAACCAGGTATTATCACTATTCTGCCAAAGCAGACAATGTGGGATGCTAAGTTCGAGATAATGACAAAGAAACCATAATAGACAACAATGAAAGAATTCAAATATACTA
>QWCT01000148.1_pt1 | contig 79957 bp, 80 predicted proteins | sample 1972681 | NCBI WGS metagenome assembly QWCT01 (sample SAMN09866701, study PRJNA288562) | Human oral metagenome isolate pre3_saliva, whole genome shotgun sequencing... | isolation source: mouth | host: Homo sapiens | place: USA: California
TACCCCTAATTCCAGATATTCATTATCTTTCAAAACGCTTCCATAAAAACTTTTGAAAAAGTCAATTGCTTCTTCGTAGTAGCCTTTTACGTAGGAATCTATTATTGGTTGGTCGTATTCGTCTATTAGAATGACTACTTTTTTTCCATAATATTCATACAAATACTTCGTCAAGTTTAATAACGAATTTTTCCAATTTCCTTTATCTGATTCTCTTCTGATCGAATTAAATTTTTCAATTTCAATTTCATCCATTTTTTCAATCAAAAATTTATGCTCAGTATACAAATCTCCGATTATTTGTTTTATTATCTTAAACCCATTCTCCCAGTTTTTCTCCCCATAATTCCTAAACGAAATCGAAATCACTGGATAGTTACCCTGTTTTTCAAAATATTTACTTTTAGAAATATTCAAATTTTCGAATAATTTTCGATTTTCTTCTTTATTTTCAATATTGAAAAAATAGTTTAACATTGATATATTTAAGGTCTTTCCAAATCTTCTTGGACGAGTGAATAATTCTACTTTGAAACCTTCTTCCAAAATATTCGCGATAAAATTAGTTTTATCAACATAGTAGTAATTATTTTCAATTATTTCTTTAAAATTCGATATCCCAATTGGTAACTTTTTTCTCTTGATTTTTTCCATAAAAAGTCCCCCTCAAATTTTTCTATTTTCTACGACCTCTTAGCATTCCGCCACCTAACCCAGGAAATCCGCCACTATTAAACATTTTCATCATTTGCTTCATTTGCTCAAATTGTTTGATTAATTTATTTATTTCGTTTACTGTAACTCCGCTTCCTTTGGCAATTCTAGCTTTTCTGCTTCCATTTTTCAAAATTTTTGGATCTCTTCTTTCTTGAACAGTCATAGAACAAATAATTGCTTCGACTTTTTTCATTTCTTTTTCAGCCATTCCCATGTCAATCATGCTTGTATCAACACCTGGTATCATCTTCATAATTCCAGCAATTGACCCCATTTTTCTAATCATTTTAAATTGTTTCAAGAAATCTTCAAAATCAAATTGATTTTTTCTAAATTTTTCTTCCATCTTTTTAGCTTCTTTTTCATCAATTGCTTCTTGTGCTTTTTCAACCAAAGAAACAACGTCTCCCATTCCTAAAATTCTTGAAGCCAATCTATCTGGATGGAATGGTGCGATATCATCTAATTTTTCACCTTCACTTATGAATTTTATTGGTTTTCCAGCAACTTCTTTTACTGACAATGCAGCTCCACCACGAGTATCTCCATCTAATTTTGTAAGAACAACTCCCGTAATTTCTAATTCTTCATTAAATGATTTTGCCACATTTACAGCATCTTGCCCAGTCATTCCATCTACAACTAACAATATTTCATGCGGTTTAACTTCCGATTTAATTTGTTGTAATTCCTTCATTAATTCTTCATCAATGTGCAATCTTCCAGCTGTATCCAAAATCACATAAGTTGCATGTTCTTCCTTCGCTGCCTCAATCCCTTTTCTACAAATTTCCACCGCATCTGTACTATCTTCAATCGTAAACGAAGGCACTTTTATCTGATCAGCCAACACTTTCAATTGTTTTTTCGCCGCAGGTCTGTAAACATCCGCTCCTATCAAAAATGGTTTTTCCCCTTTTGATTTCAAATGTTTTGCCAATTTTCCTGAAAAAGTAGTTTTCCCAGCTCCTTGAAGTCCACAAAGCATAATAACCGTAGGATTTTTATCAGCTTTAGCAATAGCTACATTTGTCCCACCTAAAACTTCTACTAATTCATCATTTACAATTTTTATAAATTGTTGAGTCGGATTTACACCGTTAATTACTTCTTCTCCCAACGCTTTTTCTCTAATTTTTGCAACAAAACTTTTAGCAACTGTATAGTTTACATCCGCTTCCAATAATGCTAATCTTACTTCCCGAAGTGCATCTTTCATATTTCCTTCAGTTAATTTTCCTTGACCACTTACCTTTTTAAATATATCTTTAAAACGGTCTCCTAATCCATTAAACATTAATTCACCTCATCATATCCAAAATCTTTTATTATTTTTTCTAAATTTTCTTTCGTAAAATTATTTTTTAAATTTTCTAATCTTTTTTTCAATTCTTTTTCTCTCTCAAATATTTTCAGCTTACTCTCATATTCCTCAAGCTGCTTAAAACCTCTTTTTATATTATCAAAAACTGCCTGCCTCGTAACTCCATACTTCTCCGCAATTTCTGTAAACGAACTATTTTCTTCCAAATACAACTCTAAATATTGCTTTTGTTTCTTTGAAAAAAGTTCACCATAATACAAAAAAAGCACCGAGTATCTCAAAAAATCTTCTAATTTGTCCATAATACCCTCATTATACAAGAAATCCATATCTATTGTCAATTTTACTTTTTTTAGCCCTTTTTCTTAAAGAAACTTATTCAAAGTTACATCAAAAATTCCTCGTGCAGTCACTCTAATCTCTGGAATAACTGGCAATGCTAAAAATGACAGATTAATAAATGGATCAATATTCGGATTTATTCCCATTTTTTTAGAATATTCCAACATTTTTTCTAATTTTTCATTGACTTTCTCACTTGGTTCATCACTTATAAGGCCCATTATTACAAGCGGTAATGTATCTACAACTTTTCCATTTTCCACAATTGTGTATCCACCTTGTTTTTCAGCCAATTCCTTCACAGCAATTTCAATATCCCTGTCGTTATCTCCTACAACCACGATATTATGTGAATCGTGAGCCACTGTTGACGCAATCGCACCATTTTTTATACCAAACCCTTTCAACACTCCAATCCCGATTTTACCAGTATTTTTATGTCTTTCCACAACCACAAGTTTATTATATTCTTGATTTGGTACAAATTTATTCTCTCTTGCTGGAATTTTCTCGCAAACTTTTTTCGTAACAATTTGTCCTTCTATAATCTCAATCACTGGAAATTCAGCATTTTCATCTTCCAACTCAATCTCAATTTTTTTTGCATCAAAATCTTTCACATGAACCGTTTTTTTCAAATGCTCTGGACATTTAGGAAACTCAATTTCCTTTTTAAAAATCTCATTCACATCTTGCCCTTCAAAATACACATTTTCAATTTCAACATTTTCAAAATCCTTCAATACTACAAAATCCGCTTTAAATCCAGGTGCAATCGCTCCTATTTCTCTATCTTTTTTTATAGCCTGTGCAGCCTGAATTGTCGCCATTTTATACGCTTTTATCGGTTCTAACCCAATACTAATCGCCTTTCTAATATTGTAGCAAATATGTCCTTCTCTATAAATTTCCTCCACATGCTTGTCATCTGTACAAAAACAGTATCTCTCTGTAGAAGCCTTATTTGCAACAATTCCCGATACAATCGCCTCTAAATTTCTTGCTGCACTTCCTTCTCTAATCAATACATACAATCCATTTTCAATCTGTTTTTTTGCATATTCGTAAGTACAAGCCTCGTGATCATTTTTTATCCCTGCCAAAGCATACGCCGCCAATTCTTCGTCTGTCAAAGTTGGAGAATGCCCGTCAATATTCATTTCCTTAAACATTTCTAATTTTTCCATCATGTTTTTTTCGCCATTTAAAACAGCATTTGTGTCCATAACTTCTGCTAATCCCAAAACTCTTGGATTAGAAAGGTATTTCTCCATTGTTTCTGCCAACAAGGTTGCACCATTATCTTCAAACGAAACAGCTGGAACACAAGATGGTATCATTACAAACACATTTGCAGGAACATTTTCAGTTTGTTCAATAATATAATCAATCCCATCTGTCCCTGATACATTCGCAACTTCATGAGGATCTACAATAAAAGTCGTAGTCCCTGCTTTTACTGCCGCCTTCAAAAACTCAATTGGTCTCACCATCGTAGACTCCAAATGTAAATGACTATCCACAAATCCTGGAACAACATACTTCCCAGTAATATCTATTTCTTCTTTTCCCGAATACTCGCCAATTCCAACAATAATCCCGTCACTAATCGCAATATCCGCTTTCACTATTTCTTCTGTAAAAACATTCAAAATAAATCCATTTTTAAAAACTTTATCCGCTTTTTCCAATTTTCTAGCTATTTTTGAATATTTTAAATAATTTTTATAATTCATTATTTCCCTTTCTTTTAGTTAGTTACAAAAAATATACCCTCATCATGAGATATTTTCTCATTGTAAAATTTTATCTCGTGTTATCTCGTGTTGCTGGTATTCTTTTCGGGATTATCCACTCACTTTCTTTTCCTTGCGTATAATTTTTTATAAATTCATCTTTAAATTCCTTAAATCTACCTTCTTTTATAGCTTCTCTCGAATCATTCATCAATTTTATCAAAAAGTGCAAATTATGATAAGTCGCTAATCTTTGCCCTAAAATTTCCTTCGCTTTGAATAAATGCCTAATATACCCTCTCGTATAATTTCTACAAGCGTAACAGTCACATCCCTCATCCAAAGGTCTGTCATCCAATTCATAAACCTTATTTTTTATAACTAAACGTCCATATTTTGTAAATACTGTTCCATGTCTTCCAATTCTTGTCGGTTGCACACAATCCATCATATCAATCCCAGATTCAACTGCTTCAAGCATATCCAACGGCTCTCCCACTCCCATCAAATATCTTGGTTTATTCTTAGGTAATTTTGGCGTAATATATTCTAAAATTCTATACATATCTTCTCGTGGCTCTCCAACTGCAAGCCCTCCCAAAGCATATCCTGCAAAATCCTCATCATATCTAGAAAGCTCCTCAAAACTTTTATCCCTCAAATCCTCGTAAATTCCACCTTGAACTATTGCAAATAATCCTTGTCTGTCCTTGTTTTTATTAGCATCAATACATCTTTTAGCCCATCTTGTAGTTCTTTCAATCGAAGGAATCAAATATTCTCTCGAAGACATTCCTGGAGGACACTCATCCAACACCATCATGATGTCACTTCCTAAATTATTTTGAATTGAAATTGATTTTTCAGGCGACAAAAAATGTTTCGATCCATCCAAATGCGATCTAAAATGCACTCCCTCTTCCTTTATTCTTCTCAACGAACCCAAACTAAACACCTGAAATCCTCCACTATCAGTCAATATTGGTCTATCCCATCTCATAAATTTGTGTAATCCTCCAAAATCATCTACTAAATCATCTCCTGGATTCAAATACAAATGATAAGTGTTTCCTAAAATTATTTGTGAGTTAATCTCCTCTAACTCTTCTTTTGTCATTGCTTTTACTGTCGCTTGCGTTCCAACTGGCATAAATACAGGCGTTTCGATTTTCCCATGTGGTGTTTCAATTACACCTGCTCTAGCATTGCCATCTTTTACTTCAAGCGTATATTTTATTGGTTTATTCATATTTTTCCTCTCTTATTTATTTTTTCTTTTTGTAATGATAAAAAAAGTTGTAATTACAAAGGTTTTTTTGCTGGAATTCCAGTTTTTCTAGGATATTTCTCATGCGTCTTCTTATTCTTCACAATTTCCAAAATTATTCTCTCGTCACCACATTTTGGTAAATTAAATTTATGAATTTCTTCAATTGTCGATCCCAACAGTTTCAACGCATTTCCAGACTCTTCAACCTCATTCAAATTCAATTTTTGTGGCAAAAATCTTCCATTAATTTTAATAAATGGAATCATGTACTCTAAAATTATTCTCAAATTAGCAACTCCTCTACAAAGTGCCACATCAAATGTCTCTCTCTTACCTTTAATCAATTCTTCAGCTCTCTCAAAACTAGTTTTCACATTTTCCAATCCTAATTTTTCAATAACTTCATTTATAAATTCAATTTTTTTTCTAACAGAATCCACTAACAAAAAGTTTTTTTCTGGATAAAAAATCGCAAGAACCAATCCTGGAAATCCAGCTCCCGTTCCAACATCAATAAACGATTTTTCCTCATCTTTAATAACTTTTGTCAACAATAACGAATCTATAAAATGTTTCTCAAGCATTCCTTCTTTATCTCTAATCGCGGTCAAATTCATAACTTGATTTTTTTCATACAACAATTCCAAAAAATTCAACATTTTCCCTTTTGTTTCATCATTCACTTCAATACTTGATTTTGTAAGTAATTCTTCAAAATATTTTTTTTCATTTTCCATAATTTTTCTCTTCAATTTCTCTTTTCTTTTATTTTTATATATTTTCTAATCTAAACTACTTTAAATAAATATAATTTATTTTCTATTTACACAAAATTTTTACTCTATTTATTTATCTGTTTCCAACTAAAAATTTTTTTAAAATTCCTATTTCAAAACTCCATCCAAATACATCAATAAAACCGAAATATCCGCTGGTGTTACTCCAGACATTCTCGACGCCTGACCAACATTGTAAGGTCTACCTTCCTTCAATCTTTGTTTAGCCTCACGCGTAATCCCTTTCATCGCATCATAATCAAAATCTTTTGGAATTTGTTTATCATCAAGTTTCTTATGTTTTTCCATCACTTGCATCGCCTTCGCAATGTAACCTTCATATTTAACTTGCACTTCAATTTGATATTCAGTTTCCGCATCAAATGTCAACTGAGGTCCATTTTCAATAACTTCTGCAATATATTTAATATCTTCGTAAGTTACTTTTGGTCTTCTCAGAATTTCCTTCAAAGTAGTCCCACTTTTCAACGATTCACCATATTTTTCCAAAACCTCAACTAATCTTTTATTACTAGTTCCCAATTTCGTATCTTCCAGTTTTACAATTGTTTCTTCAACATTTTTCTTTTTCTCTAAAACTTTATCATAATATTTCTTATCCAACAATCCAATTTTATAACCTTTTTCTGATAAACGAATATCCGCATTATCCTCACGTAAAATCAAACGATACTCAGATCTTGCTGTAAACATTCTATACGGTTCAAATAATTCTTTATTAATTAAATCATCAATCATTGTCCCAATATACGAAGTTTCTCTATCTAAAATCAACGGTTCCTCACCTTTTACCTTCAAAGCCGCATTTATCCCAGCAATAATACCTTGTGCAGCAGCTTCTTCATAACCACTTGTCCCATTAACTTGTCCTGCCAAGAAAAGTCCTTTAACTTTTCGTGTTTCAAGCGTATAATCAAGCTCACTCGGATCAACAATGTCATATTCAACCGCATATCCATATCTCATAATATGTGCATTTTCCAAACCTTCAATCGTATTCACAATTTTTTGCTGATATTCTGCAGGATAACTCGTAGAAAGTCCACTAATATACACTTCCGTAGTCTCAAAACCTTCTGGCTCTAAAAACAAATGGTGACTATCCTTATCATTAAATTTTACAACTTTATCTTCAATCGAAGGACAATATCTCGGACCAGTACTCGCAATACTTCCATTATACATCGGTGCCTTATCTAAATTTCCCAATATTATTTCATGCGTCTTAGCATTCGTTCTAGTCAAATAGCAAGATAATTGTGGCTTTTCAGTAACTTCCTCATCAGAAGTTCTCATTGAAAATTTCAATGGAATCCCCGTAATTCCAGGCTGTTCCTCCAATTTTTCCAAGTCCAATGTACGAATATCCAATCTAGGCGGTGTCCCTGTTTTGAATCTTCCCATTTTAAATCCTAATTTTTCCAACGAACCTGTCAAATCATCAGCTGACAATTCTCCCATTCTTCCACCTTTTACTCTTTTATCTCCAATATATAACAATCCTCGCAAAAATGTCCCAGAAGCAATTACAACAGCCTTTGCTGAAAATTCCATTCCAGTTTTCGTTTTAATCCCTCGAATTTCTCCATTTTCAACAACTAATTCTGTTACAATATCTTGAACCGTATCCAAGTTTTCTTGTGCTTCAACAGTTTTCTTCATTTCCCTCGCATAAATTTTTCTATCAGCTTGTGCCCGTAAAGACCTTACTGCTGGACCCTTCTTCGTATTCAAAATTCTCATTTGAACAAAACTTTTGTCCATATTTCTTCCCATTTCTCCACCAAGAGCATCAACTTCCTTCGCCAAATGACTTTTCGCTGGCCCTCCAACTGATGGATTACAAGACATCACACCAATATTATCAAGTGTTATTGTAAAAACGGCTGTTTTCAATCCTAATCTAGCTGAAGCCAAAGCCGCCTCTACTCCCGCATGCCCTGCTCCCACGACAATAACATCATAATTTCTCATTTTCTCTCCTCTCTAAAATTTTCTCTATTTATAAAAATCATATTTATTTTTTTATAACTTTTGTATTGTAACTATTATATCATATAATCAAAAAAATTGACAAAACAATTCAATGTCTTGCCAACTTTTCCTATTCCTCAAATTTATTTTTCAAAAAATTCAAGAAATAAATTATTTATTAACTTCTAAATCTTTAAAGTTAAATTCTCCACCAATTGCTACAAATCCAAGTCCTTTTACTTTAGGATTTACCAAATAATTTTTTTGTCTTTGGAATAATACAACTACTGGTGTTTGTTCAGAAATTATTTTTTCCATTTTAATCATAGCTGGAACTCTAACTGCTGGATCAGCTGTAGATTTAGCTTTTTTAGACAACGCATCATATTCAGCATTTGAGAAATCTCCACGGTTTGCACCTTTATTAGTTGATTCAAAAATATCTAAATATGTAATTGGATCTTTGAAATCTCCTGTCCAGTTAGCGATTGCAATTTGATAATTTCTTTGTTTAGATCTACTAATTCTTTCTTTTCCTGTTACAACTTGTAAATTCAATTTAATTCCTAAATTTTTACTCAAATTTTCTTGAATGTATTGAGCAATCATTTTAGTACTTCCTGTATCAGCAAAAATTACTTCCAATTCTGGCATTTTAGTCATTCCTTCTTCTTTCAATCCTTCAGCCAATAATTGTTTAGCTTTTGCTACATTAAATTCTGGTATTTTTGTAGGAACTTCTTCAGCAAAGTCTCCTTTTAACCCTTTAATTCCAACTCCACTTGGAGTAAATGTATTTGTATTTTTTTCTGAACCTTCTAATACTTTAGAAATCAATTCTTGTCTATTTATAGCATATTGCAACGCTTGTCTTACTTTCGCATTATTCAAAGGTTTTACTTTATTATTTAACAATAAGTACCAAATTCCACCATCTGCAGCATTTACTAATTCAGGTTTCCCTTTGTACGCTTTAGCTTGTTGGTAAGTTACTTTTGTTACATCTAATTCTTTATTTTTAAACGCATTAAACGCTGCTGTTGTATCTTCAGTCAATTTCAATGTGATAGCATCAGTTTTTACATTTTTAGCATCCCAATAATTAGGATTTTTTTCAAATTTCAAATCTGAATCTTGAGTCCATTTTTTCAAAACATATGGACCTGATGAAATTGTGTTATCTGGAGTTTCTGCAAAATATTTATCTCCTTTTTCTTTAAAGAACTTTTCATTCAAAGGCATATACGCTTTAAATGTTACCAAATCATCAAAATATGGTGTTGGTGTTTTTAATTCTACTACTAAAGTTTTAGGATCTACAACTTTAATTCCCACTTGATCAGCTGTTGCTTTTCCACTATTAAATTCTTCTGCATTTTTAATCATAAATAACAAATAAGCATTTTCAGCTCCTGTTTTAGGATCTAATGCTCTTAACCAACCTGCTTTAAAGTCATTTGCTGTAATTGGATCTCCATTTGACCATTTTGCATCTCTTAAATGGAATGTCCATTTTAATCCATCTGGAGTTGATTCCCATTTTTCTGCAATTCCTGGAACTGATTTCCCATCTTTATCTTTTCTCAATAATCCTTCCATTAACAAATCATCCACTGTACCACCTGCGATATCAGTAGTAATTTGCGGATCAATTGAAGTTGGTGCTGTTCCTAGATTCAATACTAGTTCTTTACCTTTATTTCCATGTCCGCCACATGATAAAACAAACATTAGCACTAATGCTAATAATACCGACATTTTTTTCATTCTACTTTCTCCTTCTTCTTAAATTTAATAATATACTTTATTATACCTTATTTTTTAATATTTTTCTATTGTTATTAGCTATATTTTTTTTAAATCATTTAATATATATTATATATGAATACTATACTCAATTTCTATCACTATTTTCTATGCCAAACTATAATAAAAAATCATATATTTATAACTTCAATATCACTCCAATTTTATATCTACAATAAATTTATTCAAAAAAAATTGGCAAAACAAATTTTATTTCACCAACTTTTTCTAAATTATTAAATTATTTCATTGATAAATTTTTAAAGTAATATTCTCCACCGATTGCAGTAAATTTCAATCCTTGAACTTTTGTATCCCTCAAGTAAGGTTTTTCTCTTTGGTATAATACTGCTACTGGAGTATCATCAGCTATTATTTTTTCTAATTCAATCATTGCTGGTACTCTTACATTAGGATCAGCTGTTGATTTTATTTTCTTAACTAATGCATCATATTGAGGATTTGAGTAAGAACCTCTATTTTGTCCTCCACCTGTTACAAACAAGTCTAAATATGTAATTGGATCTTTAAAGTCTCCTGACCATCCTGCTAATACTAAATCAAAATCTTTTGAAGCCATTCTCGAAACTCTTTCTTGGAATGTAACTGCTTTTACATTAAGATTTAAACCTAAATTTTTTCTTACAGATTCTTGAACAAATTCAGCAACTGGTTTGTTATTTCCTGAATCATTTATAAGTACTTCTAATGTTGGTGCACTTGTCATTCCTAATTCTTTCAATCCTTCAGCAAATAATTGTTTAGCTTTTTGTGGATTGTATTTTTCAATTGAAGTTGGAACTTCTTCTGGGAAATCTTTTGAAATACCTTTTATTCCAATTCCTGATGGAACAAATGTTCTCGCACTTTCTCCAGTTCCATTTAATACTGATTTTACTAATTCATCTCTATCTACTGCTAACAAAATTGCTTTTCTGATTTTTGAATTACTTAAGAATTTATTTTTTAAATTTGGTAAAATATACCAAACTGAACCATCTTTTGATTTTACCAATTCTGGTTTACCTTCATATTCTCTCGCTTGTTCTGCAGTAATTTGTGTCACTTGAACTTCTTTATTTTTAAACGCATTTAATGCAGCTGAATTATCAGGTATTAATTTATATGTAATGTTATCAACTTTTACATTATCTTTATTCCAATAATTTGGATTTTTTTCAAATTTCATTTCTGAATCATGAACCCATTTTTTCATTACATATGGTCCTGATGATATTGTTTGATTAGCTTCTGTATCAAATTTTTCTCCTGCTTCTTTTAAGAATTTTTCATTAATTGGAGAATAAGTTTTAAATGTTACTAAATCTGCAAAATATGGTGTTGGTGATTCCAATGTTACTTCTAATGTTTTTGGATCTACAACTTTAATTCCTACTTTGTCAGCTGTTACTTTTCCTTTATTAAATAATTCTCCATTTTTTATTGGATATAACATGTACGCATATTCTGATGCCACTTTTGGATCCAATCCTCTTATCCACGCTGCTTTAAAGTCATTTGCTGTAATTGGATCTCCATTTGACCATTTTGCATCTCTTAAATGGAATGTCCATTTCAAACCATCTGGTGAAACTTCCCATTTTTCTGCAATTCCTGGATCTGGTTTACCATCTGGAGTTCTTTTTAATAATCCTTCCGAAAGTAATTCGTTTACTGTTCCTCCTGCTATATCTGTTGATAATTGAGGGTCGATTGATTTTGGTTCTGCTGCTAAATTTAATGAAAAGGTACTTCCTTTAGAACCTTTTGCACCACATGCAAAGAACATCATCGCCATCGCTAAAATTAACAATACTTTTTTCATTGTTCTTCTTCCTTTCTCTTAATAAATCTTATATTACATAGTATACCTTGAAAATTTAAAAATTTCAATTAATTTTACAAAAATAATTATATAAAAAATAAAATTTATTTATGATTTTTTTATATTCATCTATAAAATCAAAAAAGAACTATCTTAAAAATTAAGATAATTCTTTTTCATCATATATATTTAAAATTTTCTAAATATTACAACCATCACTATTTTCCAATAGTAGTTTTTCCTAGATAATAATCAATTCCAATTGGGTGGAATACAATTCCTTTTACTCTAGGATTGATTAATTTATTATTTGCTCTGTAGTAAAGTAATCCTACTGGCATATCGTCAGCAATCATTTTTTCTAATTCAATCATCGCTTTAACTCTTGTTGCTTTATCCATAGAGTTTTTAGCAATTTTCAATGTTGCATCATATTTAGGATTTACATATTGAGAATAGTTATTTCCATCTTTTGAATCGAATCTTTCCAAATAAGTCACTGCATCTGGATAATCTCCATTAAATCCTGCCAATGCAATTTCATAATTTTTTGATTCCATTCTTGCTAATCTTTCTTTAAAAGTAATACCCGTTACTTTAAAGTCAATTCCCAAATTCTTTTCCATACTTTCTTGAATAAATTCAGCAATCGCTTTATTACTTCCTGTTGTATTAAATATCATTTCCAATGTTGGTAATTTTTGTAATCCTAATTCTTTCAATCCTTCAGCTAACAATTGTTTTGCTTTTTGTGGATTATATGCTGGGAATACTTTTCCTGCTTCTTCAGAGAAATCTTTACTTACTCCATAAATTCCAACACCTTTTGTTGTATAAGTATAAGCTGCTTCTCCTTTATTATCCAAAACTCCTGTTATCAATTTTTCTCTATCTACAGCCAATGATAACGCTTGTCTAATTTTTTTGTTTGCTAAAACTTTATTTTTCATATTGTAAGTCATATACCAAACAGATCCATCTTTTGCCACTCTAAGTCTTTTATCATTAGCATACTCTTTAGCTTGTTCAGTTGTGATATTAGTTATATCAATTTCATTATTTTTAAACGCATTTAATGAAGCTTCATCTGCTACAAATTTAATTTTAACTGTTTCTAAAGGTATATTATCTTTGTTCCAGTAATTAGGATTTTTTTCAAATACTATTTCAGAATCTTTTGTCCAAGACTTAATAACATATGCTCCAGAAGAAATTGAATCTTTAGGACTTGTCATATATTTATCTCCAACTTCTTTTAAGAATTTAGTATTAACTGGTAAATATGTATACAATCTAACCGCTGAATCAAAATATGGTAATGGTGCTCCCAATGTTACTTTCAATGTATAATTATCTACAGCTTGAATTCCAACTGCATCTTCTTTTACTTCACCTTTATTATATGCTTCTGCATTTTTTATTGGGAATAATTTTGAAGCATATTCTGCTGCTGTATTAGGGTTTAACGCTCTTAACCATCCAGCTCTAAAGTCATTTGCTGTAATTGGATCTCCATTTGACCATTTTGCATTTTTTCTTAAGTGGAATGTCCAAACTAGTCCATCTTTTGAAGCTTCCCATTTTTCGGCAACTCCTGGAACTCCTTGTCCATCTTCACCTTCTCTAATCAATGTCTCCCCTATTAACGAATCAACAATTTCTGCTGTTGAATCATTTGCTAATTGTGGATCATAAGATTTTCCTTCTTCTTTTAAGTTTAATAATAATGCATGACTATTAGAAGATTTTCCGCACGATAAGGCGAATACTAAAATTAAACTTATTACTAATAAAATTTTCTTCATCCAATACACTTCCTTTCAAATTTTAAATTAATAATATTTTTTATAAATCAATTCATATATAAAATTTATACTAAAATTCAAACTTATAAATTTTTAAAATTTTTCTATACAAATATATATTCTTTTTTTAGGAGTTACCTCGAAAAACATTTTTTATTTTTCTTAAATAACTCCTCTGTCTTAATATTATTTTTTATATTTTACTATTTTTTCCATCAAATTTCAAGATATTTTTTAAAAAATATTTTGATTTACTAATTAATCTTTATATGCTGCATAGAAGTCAATAGGATTTCCTACTGCTCTTATAACAACACCTTTTAAATGTGGATTTTGCAAGTATGTAGCCACTTCATAGTAAAGTCCTGTATAACGGAAATCATCCATTAAGATTTTTTCAGCTTTTTTCATAGCATCCATTCTAGCTTTATTGTCTTGTTCCTTTTTAGCAAACTCAACTAATTTGTCATATTCAGGATCTGAAAATTTCGCAACATTAATTTGTCCAGCTGATGTTTGGAAAATTTCTAAATAAGTCATCGGATCAGCATAATCAGGTCCCCAAGCATATCTTACTATTTGGAAATCTCCTGATTTCGCTCTAGATAATCTTTCTTTATACGTAATAGTTTCCACGTTTACATCTAATCCTAATTTTTCTTTCCATTGCGATTGATAAAATTCTCCTTCTTTTTTTCCACTTCCTTTTTCATCAACTGTCAAAGTCAAGTTCAATTTATCTGGAGTCAATCCTTCTTCTTTCAATCCTTCATCAAATAAAGCCTTAACATTTACATTTTTATATTGTGCATAAAGATCTCCAACTTCTTTTCTGAAATCATCATTTTCTCCTTTTGTTCCTTCAGAAACAACCCCTGAAGCTACAATTCCTGAACCATTTAACACATTACTAACCAAATTTTTTCTATCTATAGCCAATGACAACGCTTGTCTAATTTTTTTATTCTTCAATCCTGGCGCTTTTGTATTAAATGCTAAATAATAAACTCTTCCATCTGGCACTTCTTTTAATTCAGGTTTTCCTACATAAGAAGCTTTTTTCTCAAGAGAAATTTTTGTTAAATCCAATTCTTTATTTTCAAAATAATTTGTTGCAGCATTAAAGTCTGAAACCATCAATGCTTTTAATGTATCAAATTTAGTGTTCGCTGCATTCCAGTAATTAGGATTTTTCTTCAAAATAACTTCATTATCGTGAGTCCATTTTTCGATTGTATAAGGCCCACTGTAAATAGATTTATTAGCTTCTGTCGCATATTTATCTTTAAATTGATCCAATGCTTTCGCATTTATTGGATAATAAACTGGCATAACCAATGTTTTATCAAAGAATGGTGCTGGTTTTGATAAAGTAAATTCTATAGTATAATCATCTTTAGCTTTTATTCCAACTTGATTGAAATCTTTAATTTTCCCACCGTTATAATCTTCTGCTCCTTTAATGTAAAACATCAAAAATGCGTATTCAGACGCTGTTGCAGGTTCCAATCCTCTCTTCATCCCATTTACATAATCTTTAGCTGTCAAAGCATCACCATTTGACCATTTCATTCCTTTTCTTAATTTAAATGTCCAAACTGTTCCATCTTTTGATTTTTCCCAACTTTCTGCTCCTGCTGGTACAACTTCATTTTTTTCATTCAATCTAACAAGTCCTTCGTAAGTAAGTCCTGTAATCATAAATCCACCCATATCAGTCAAAAGTTGTGGATCTAAAGATGATGGCTCTGCTTCCATGTTAAATGTAGCTGTTTTACCATTTCCTCCAGCTTTTCCACACGACAGAACAAACATCAATAATGTTAAAATTACTAAAATTTTTTTCATAATTTTCTCTCTCTCTTTCTAAAACTATAAGTTTATATTAATTTATTTTCTTTCAAAAAAGAAGTTTCTACAAAATGTCCTGGCTCATATTCTGTCAATTCTGGTACTTCAGGAATTTTATTAATTTCTGAGACATCTCCCATTGGACTTCTTAAATATGATTCGTCTACTCCAACTTTTTCGTGTTTTTTTGCAGTTGGATCGGCTATTGGTACTGCTGAAATTAATGATTTTGTGTAGCTATGAATTGGATTATTGTACACTTCTTCAGGCGTTCCTAATTCTACAACTTTTCCACGATACATAACAGCTACTCTGTCTGAAATATATTTTACCATCGACAAATCATGCGCTATAAATAACAATGTTAAATTTCTTTCTTTTTGTAAATCCTTTAATAAATTTACTACTTGCGCTTGAATCGACACATCTAATGCTGAAATTGGCTCATCACACACTAATACTTCTGGATCCACTGCCAAAGCTCTCGCAATCCCAATTCTTTGTCTTTGACCTCCTGAAAATTCATGTGGAAATCTATTCGCATGTTCTCTATTCAACCCAACAATTTCCAATAAGCTATAAACTTTTTCCATTCTTTCTTTTTTAGTTTTAGCCAATTTGTGAATGTCGATTCCTTCAGCAATAATATCTCCCACTGTCATTCTTGGATTTAATGACGCTTGTGGATCTTGGAAAATCATCTGAACTTTTTTCGTAAATTCTTTTATACTATATTTTTCAACAGGTTTTCCACCAAATAATATATCTCCATTCGTTTTATGATACAATCTACTAACTGTTCTTCCCAAAGTTGTTTTCCCTGAACCTGATTCTCCAACCAAACTCAAGATTTCTCCTTTATGAATATCCATCGTTACATTGTCAACCGCTTTTAAAACTTGTTTTTGTTTCATAGGGAAATATTTTTTTAAATTTTTCATTTCAATTAATTTTTCATTACTTGGCATTCTTACTCATCTCCCTTTTTATCAACATTTTTATTCGCAAAAGGCGATTCAACTTTTGGTGCTCCATCAACATAAAGCCACGATTTTACCAAATGACCATTTCCTAAATCAATCATTGGTGGCTTTCTTTCGTAATCTATTTTCATTGCGTATTCTGATCTAGCTGCAAATGGATCTCCAGCTGGTGGTTTCAATAAATCTGGCGGTGTCCCTGGAATTGATATTAATTTTTCTCCACTTGTCATATCCAATCTTGGCAATGATTTCAATAATCCCCAAGTATACGGATGTTTTGGATTTTTAAATAATTCAACCACAGGTGCTTCTTCTAATTTTTCTCCAGCATAAAGAACTACAACTTTATCAGCTGTTTCTGCAACAACTCCCAAATCATGCGTAATCAAAATTACTGCAATATTCAATTCTTTCTTCAATTTATTTATTAATTCTAATATTTGTGCTTGTATTGTAACATCCAATGCCGTTGTTGGCTCATCACAAATCAATAAATCTGGTTCACAAGAAAGTGCAATCGCAATAACCGCTCTTTGTCTCATTCCACCAGAAAATTCATGTGGATATTGATTAAATCTTTCTTCAGGTTTAGGTATTCCAACTTTTCTAAGCATTTCAATTGCTTGTGCCTTAGCTTCAGCTTTACTCACTTTTTTGTGAATTAAAATACCTTCCATAATTTGTTTTCCTACTTTAATTGTAGGATTTAACGAAGTCATTGGATCTTGGAAAATCATTCCGATTCTTCCTCCTCTTAACTCCATCATTTTTTTATCCGAAACTTTTACTAAATCTTCTCCATCGAAAAAAATTTCTCCACCTTTTATTTCACCTGGAGGCATCGGAATTAATTTCATAATTGTTTGAACAGTAACTGATTTCCCAGACCCTGATTCTCCAACTATTGCAAGTGTTTCACCTCTATCTACAGAGAAACTAACACCTCTTAATGCTTGAACTTCTCCAGCATAAGTATTAAACGAAACACTTAAATTATTAACTTCTAATAGTTTTTTGCTCATTTTTTATTTCTCCCAATTTTAATTTTAAGCTTGTTTAAAGTCGTTTTTTTACGATCTCAATTTAGGATTTAACGCATCATTTAACGCATCTCCTACAATATTAAACGCCAATGTAATTAATGAAATTACAACTGCTGGAATTACAAATAAATAAGGATAAGAATCCATATTTATGAATCCATCAAATACTAAGTTTCCTAATGAAGCTTGAGGAATTGGTACTCCTAATCCAATAAAACTCAAAAATGCTTCTGTAAAAATAATATTTGGTATATCAGTTGTCAATCTAATAATTATAACACTTAATGTATTTGGTATTAAATGTCTCAATGTTATCCAAATAAAGTTTCCACCAAGTGATTTTGATGCTAACACAAATTCACTTTCCTTAATTTTTAAAACTTCCCCTCTTACTAACAATGAATATCCTAACCATCTAGTCAATGACATCGCTATAATAATTGTTTTTACGCTATTTCCCATTACAACCATTAATAAGATTATGTAAATCATTGAAGGAATTATCATTAAAATTTCTACAATTCTTGTCATAATTGTGTCGATTATTCCACCAAAATATGCAGAAATCGCACCATAAACTGTACCAAAAATAACACAAATAATTGCTGTTACAATTGATAATTCCATTGAAATTCTAATTCCTTGAGAAAGTCTTGCGAATAAATCTCTTCCTAAATTATCCGTCCCTAAATAATGCCCTGTTTTTATACCTTGAGATGGACTTAAGAATTTTTGTGTTAAATCTTGTGCTCTGTACGAATATTTTGTTAGATGTTGTCCAAAAATCGCTAAAAACGCAAAAAATACTGTTAATGCTAAAAATGATAACGCCAATTTATTTTTCTTAAATCTTCTCCAACCGTCTTGCCAAAATGTTAAACTTGGTTTGTAAATTACCTCATTTTGAGCCGTATCTGGTCCAACTATTTTAAAGTCTTCTGCCGTTGGAATATATTTTTCATTTGTACTATTTGACATACTTACGCCTCATCTCCTTTTCCAAGTTTAATTTTAGGATCTACTAACGCATACACAATATCCATAATAATCATCATTATAATCAAGAATATCGCATAAAATACTGTTACTCCTAATACCATCGTATAATCTCTATCATTTATACTTTGAACGAAATATTTTCCTAATCCAGGAATTGTAAAAATTTGTTCAATTACAAATGAACCTGTCAATAACGCTGCTATTGTTGGTCCCATTATTGTAATTATTGGTAAAATGGCATTTCTTAATGCGTGTTTTAATACTATATCTTTAGGTTTTACACCTTTTGCTATTGCCAATCTAATGTAATCTTGTCCCATTACCTCAATCATTTTATCTCTAAGTAATCTCGCTATCAACGCTACTGTATACAATCCTAACGCAATTACAGGCAATATTTTTTTCGACGGATCATCCCAACCTGACAATAAAATTCTAAACAGCGGTAAATTCAGCTTATCAATCAAAATTCCATTATGGAAATCAACTGCATATTTCTGCATCAATCCCGCCAGGACGAAACTCGGAACCGATATCCCAATAATTGCTATTACCATCGATATCTTATCCTGATACTTCCCTCTCTTCAATGCTGCAATTATTCCTAAAGGTATTCCTACTACCAATGCAAATATAATTGCTCTAGCTCCTAAATCTGCTGACACAGGAAAACTATCTACAATTACATCATTTACAGTTCTTCCTCTAACTTTCATTGACATTCCTAAATCACCTTTTGAAATGCTCTTCAAATATTCTACATATTGAACACCTAAAGGTTTATCTAAGTGATATTTTGCCATTAGGTTTTCTTTTATCTTCGGTGGTATCGCTTTTTCACTTTGAAATGGATCACCAGGTAATAAATGTAATAAAAAGAACGTAATTGTAATTACTAACCATAAAGTTACAAATCCCATTAAAATTCTTTTTATTAAAAATTTTAATACATTTTTCATCTATTTTCTCTTCCTTTCTCTATAAATAACAAACGTTATGCGTCAATTATACCACATCTTATTTTATTTTTGCAATTTGTTTTTGTCACGAATTGAAGTAAATTTTTCATTATAGCAAATTTTTTATAATTTTTTTTACATATTATAATTAGTCTTATTGTAAAATTATTAATTTCTTTGTTAATTACTTTATTTCTCAGTCTTCTTTTTATTTTAATAATAAATTATTTGAAATCCAAATAAAAACTTTTACTTGCCTAATATAGTTAAAATGGGGTATACTCCTAGTGAAAAGAATTACAAATTAAAAATATTTACAGTTCTGTAATACTAAAAATTTTTTTACATTTGGTAGAAAGATTTTATAAATTTAGGGAGGAAAAATGAAAATTAGCTTAAATTATGCAAATTTTAATAAGGCTTTGGATGCTTTAAAAAAAGAATATGAAATTCATGCACCCGTAGAAGTTCCTGGTATTGGGAATTTCTCTGATACATCTGTTATTAGATATCACCAAATTGATAAAGTTGAAGATATTTGTTTTGATAGAAAATCAAATTTTTCAGCAAAGGAAGTAATGTTACCAATTACTCAAACAATGTTTTATTTTACTGAAGATAATGTTAAAGTTCCTGAAGAAAAAAATAAAAAATATTTGATTTTTTTAAGAAGTTGTGACTTACATTCTGTGAAAAGGGTTGACGAAATTTATTTGAATAATAAATTTTTGGACATTTATTACAAAAAAGTTAGAGAAAATGTTAAATTTGTTGTTTTTGGATGTCCTAATAGTTTTGAGAATTGTTTCTGTGTGGATATGGGGACTAACAAAACTGATGATTACAATATTGGAATTAAAGTTACTGATTCAGAAATATTTTTAGATATTAAAGATGAAGAATTTATAAATTATTTTGCGAATGATAGATTAAATTATAGAAAACAGGAATTTGAAATGGAATTTGTTGAAGATAATGAAATTCACGTTGATATTCCTGATAATATTGAGTTGGAAGATGTTATAAACTTGGATTTATGGCGTGAATACGATAAGAGATGTATTGCTTGCGGAAAATGTAACTTTGTGTGTCCTACTTGTACTTGTACTTCTACACAAGATATTTTTTACAGCGAAACAGAAAATGTTGGAGAAAGAAGAAGAGTTTGGGCTTCTTGCCATGTTCAAGGATTTACCGATATGGCTGGTGGACACTCATTTAGACAAAGACATGGAGATAGAATGAGATTTAAAGTAATGCACAAAATTTCTGATTTTAAGAAAAGATTTGGATATAATATGTGTACAGGATGCGGAAGATGTGATGATGCTTGTCCTGAGTACATCTCTTTCTCAAATTGCATCAATAAATTGAGTGCTGAATTAAAAAGAATTTCTAAAGAAAAAAAGGAGGCTGCTATAAATGAATAATTCTAATTACGCTGAAAGTGCTTTACCTCTTGTGAAAAAAGCAATTGAAGAAAATTTTAACTCTTATTACACTGAAAATGTGTATTTACCAACTGTACATAGATTATTAAAAGTAGAAAAAGTTACTCACTTGGAATGGCTTTTTAGAGTGCAATACAAGGGAAAAGTTAGTGCTGGACAATTCATGCAAGTTTCGTTGCCTCGTGTTGGAGAAGTTCCTATTTCTATCGCTAATTTTAACGAAGAAGAAGGATGGCTTGACTTTTTGATAAGAAAAGTTGGAAAAGTTACTGATGAAATTTTTAAATTAAAAGAAAATGATAGAATCTTTTTGAGAGGACCTTACGGGAATGGGTTTCCAATTGATAAGTATAAAAATAAAAATGTGGTTTTGATTGTTGGAGGAAGTGGAATTGCACCTGTAAGACCAATAATTGAATATTTTTATGCACATCCTGAAGAAGTTAAATCGTTGAAAATCATTGTTGGATTTAAAAATATTGACGGATTAATTTTTAAAGATGAATTTGATAGATGGAAAGAAAAATTTGATGTATTGATTACTTTGGATAACAATGAAGGTGCCAAGGATATGAATCAAGGAATGGTTACTAAATATATTCCAGATTTATTCTTGCCTGAAGATACTTCTGATTATGAATTTGTAGTTGTTGGACCTCCAATTATGATGCATTTCACTTGCTTAGAAGTATTAAAAAGAAATATTCCTAAAGAGCAAATTTGGGTGTCATTTGAAAGAAGAATGTCTTGTGCTGTTGGAAAATGTGGACACTGTAAAATTGATGAAACATATATTTGTTTAGAAGGGCCTGTATTTAATTACAGCTTTGCACAAAAATTGCTTGATTAATAAATATAATTTGAAAGTGGCGACTGAGCTTTTAGTAAAAAATGATGGAGGAAAAATCAATGAGTATGGATATAAATAGAAAAGTTGTTACGAAAAACGCTTTTAGAGTAACAAAAGATAGACATAAAACTGCTTTGAGAGTCAGAGTTCCTGGTGGAAGCATCACTACTGATGTAATGGAAATGGTTAATGATATTGCAAATACTTATGGAGATGGTAGAATTCATATCACAACTAGACAAGGATTTGAAATATTAGGAATCGACTGGAAAGATATCGAAAAAGTTAATAAAATGGTTCAACCTATTATGGAAAAATTGGAAATTAATTACAAAGGAGAAAACGAAGGATATCAATCAGCTGGTACTAGAAATGTGGCAGCTTGTATCGGAAACAAAGTTTGTCCAAAAGGTCAATACAATACAACTGAATTGGCTAAAAAGATTGAAAAAGTTATTTTCCCAAATGATTTGCATTTTAAAGTGGCTTTGACTGGTTGTGCGAATGATTGTCAAAAAGTTAGAATGCATGATTTTGGAATTATTGGAATGGCTAAACCTGTTTTTGATGCACAAAGATGTGTTTCTTGTGGAATGTGTGAAAGAAAATGTACAAAATTGTCGACAGGGGCAATAAAAATGGTTAATTATAAACCTGTTAGAGACCATGACAGATGTATCGGATGTGGAGAATGTGTATTAAACTGTCCGATGAATGCTTGGACAAGAGATTCTAAAAAATATTATAAATTAACAATTATGGGAAGAACTGGTAAAAAGAACCCTAGACTTGCTGAAGATTGGTTATTGTGGGCTGATGAAGAATCAATCATCAAAATCTTAAAAAATACATACGAATATGTAGAAGAATATATCGACAGAAGTTTGCCAAAAGAACATATTGGTTATATTGTTGACAGAACAGGATTTGAAGAATTTAAAAAATGGGCATTGAGAGATGTTAATTTAGAAGAAATTGCTGTTATGAAAGACAATGTTAACTGGGGCGGAGTAAAATATCCAGGAATATTATAGGATTTTTTATACTCAAAAAACTATTAACAATTACGTAAATTTAAGAGTTGAGTAAAATAGTTATAGTTTTTGAGTTTAGTTTTAAAGCAGTTTTACTATAAAATTAAGAATGTGAACTTATCTCCAAAAATGGTTTTAAGTTCACATTCTTTTTTATTTATTCAATTAATTTATTCTAAATCAATTTTCTTTGAATGAATATAATTTATCAAGAAAAACGAACCAACATTCAATAATATCAATGCAATCATCAATGTTATTCCATGGGTACTTAGTATATTAAACACTTGTATTTCAGAAGACTCTGATCCTTCAATCTTTGATAAACTGACAATTCCTGAAATCATTAAAGTTACTGAAATTATCATAACAACTATGTTACAAATTACAAAAGTTATTAGTCCAACAACTATTTTATTTAATTTTATTAAATTTGCGAAAGTAACGCTTAGCATATAGTACCAAGAATATAGTAAAATATACAAAATGTAACAAATTATCGCTATTATAATTAAAGCTATAATTTTTGACATATGTGGATAACTTGCCATTCTTTTGAAAAGTTCTACTTTTACTTCATTAAAATGATCAAATAACTCTTTTCTTTCATATTTATTAACATTTGAAAATAATCCTGCAATATAGAAAATTGAGTAAAATATTCCCGAAACAAATGTCCAGAATAAAAAGTTAAAATATTTTGCTAAAATTAATTTTTTTGATTCTATTGGCAATGAATTTATTAAATAACCTTCGTTTCCATAAACTGAACTATGAAAATTTGAGATTAATATAAAAATTGTCAATATCGAAATATATGAACTCAGTATAAAAAATGAAAATGACAACAAGCCTTTTAAAATTGTCAATATCATAAATGTTACTTCTTGAGCCTTCGAAGTATAATCGCCACTTAGCATATTTGATAATATGATTGAACATATTACATTAATAACTCCTATTACTATTCCAACTAGATACAACGGTATCAATCTTCTACTTATCGCTCTAAAATCGTACTTAAATAATTTTAACATTATTTGAACACCTCCCTAAAGTATTCGTCAATACTTTTATTCTCATTTTTCGATCTAATGTTTTCAACTGTATCATGAAGTAAAATATCACCATTATTTACAAAAATCACTTCATCCAAAATTTTCTCAACATCATTTATTAAATGAGTTGAAATTAATAAAGTCGCATCTTTATTGTAATTTTTAATAATCGTATTCAAAATATAATCCCTCGTAACTGGATCCACTCCTGCTATCGGCTCATCCAATAAATACAATTTAGCTTCTCGACTCATAGCCAAAATCAATTGAACCTTTTCTCTGTTCCCTTTCGACAACGCTTTAAATTTTTTCGTCGTATCAATTTTCAAATCTTGAAACATTTGCAACGCTGTCTGTTTATTAAAATCAGGATAAAAATCCTCAAATAATTTAATCAATGAATCCACATTTTGATTTTTGTCCAAATAATCTCTATCCGGAAGATATGAAATTATCTCTTTTGTTTCCACACCAATTAGTTTCCCATCTATCAAGATTTCTCCCGATGTCGGTTTCAATAATCCAACCGCCAACTTAATTAAAGTTGTCTTCCCACTCCCATTCGGTCCCAACAAACCAATAATTTTATTGCCTTTTACTGAAAGATCAATATCATTCAATGCATTATTAAGTTTGTAAGATTTTCTCAATTTTTTACATTCTAAAATTACTTTTTCTTCCATTCTCTGCACTTCCTTTCTTTTATTTCATTCTATAAATTTTTTTTGCATTTTCCGTAGTTACTCTTATAACTTCTTCCACTGAAATTTCCTTAATTCTAGCAATTTCTTCCGCCACATATTTTGTATAAATCGGCTCATTTCTTTTCCCTCTAAAAGGAACTGGTGTCAAATATGGACAATCTGTTTCTAGGACAATCTTTTCCAAAGGAAGTTCTCTCACAAGTTCTTTCGTCTTTTTATTATTCTTGAATGTCAAAGTTCCGCCAATTCCGATATAATATCTATCTAAAAGTGGTTTTGCCGCCTCAAGCGATCCTGGATAACAATGCAAAATCCCACCAACATTCGGATATTCTTTCAAAACATTAATCGTATCCTGCAACGCTTCCCTCGTATGAATCACAACAGGCTTTTTCACTCTTTCAGCAAGTTCCATCTGCTTTCTAAATCCAGCAATCTGAACATCCTTCGGATCTTCCATCCAGTGATAATCCAGTCCAATTTCCCCAATCGCAACAACCTTTTTCTCAGTCAATGCCAATCTTTCGAGTTCTTTTTCTACTTCATCATTATATTTTTTTATATCCACAGGATGAACTCCAATCACCGCATAAATAAACGGATATTTATTCGCAAGAGCCACACTCGTAAGCGAAGTTTCCAAATCACACCCAATAACAACAGCACTTTCCAATTGCTCCTCAATCCGTTCCACAACTTCATCAAAATCTTCTGCAAATTGCTCGTCGTAAATGTGTGTATGTGTGTCTATTATTTTTGCCATTTCAATCCTTCCTTTGTTACAAAAAATTTTTAATTTCTATATTAAAAAATTCTAATCTTATTAATTTTCTAAAATTTTCTATTTTAAATTATTCATTATAATATTCCATTTTCCATTAATTTTTGTTGCTTCTACAGTTCCTTCTTTTTCATCAAATTCTTTTATATCCTTAATTTTATCTGAAATCGTTTTTGATACTATATCTATCAAGGTTGGCATCCATTTCTTTTGAAAATCTTCCCCTGAAACATTTGACAAATATTTTATTGATTTTCCAGTTTTTTGCTCAAATGTTTTATTTATTTTTTCTTGGTCTTCAGCTCCCAAAAGAGAATTAAAATTTAATTTTGGTGCTTTTAAAACAAATTTTAAATCTGCACTTGAACTAGAATTATAATTTATCTCCTTAATACGATATTCCATATTTCTCATATATTCTTTTAAAATTTCACCAAAAAATCTTGCTCCTAATTCATCTTTTTGTTCTGCAATCTGATTGTCAACCTCTTTTATTCCTTCAAGAGTATCTCGTTTTGTATTTTCCAAAAAAACTTTTTCAATTTCCAAATTATTCTTTTCAATTTCTGACTGTTGAATTTTCACATTTGGCTTAACTTCCACCTTATAATTCGCAGAAAATCCAAGACTTGCTGTTAGTAAAAATAATATTAATATTTTTTTCATTTACTCATACCTCATCCTCATTTATTCAAATTATTTTCCAAATTTTTAAACATAGAATCAAAAATATCAAGTCCATCAGTTTCTAATGTCTCTTCATCTTTATATTCCCATCCTTTTTTCTTTCTTTCCAAAATCATCTTATTTTTATTAGTCATATACTCAAACTGATTATTATCCAATATCTTTATTATTTCATTTTGATATTCAGACAAAATTATTGCATTTGCTTTCAGTCTTTCTTCATTGGATAATTTTTGAATTTTTTCATTATCCAATTTATATCCCAATTCTTTTGAAACTTTATCTTCCAGTTTTTTATTAAATTCTTCAGAGAACATAATTTCAAAAATATTTGGAGATTTTTCAGTATAAATTACTTCCACTTTATTTTTTGAAATAAAGTTAATCTTTTCAATTTTATAAATTGATTTTTCATAAACTTTATTATTCATCAAAACATCAGGTACATTCGCTTTAAAAATTTTCCACCCAGTTATAAAATTAGTATTTTTTGAATATTCAATTCCTTTATTTTGACTTTCTATCCTATCTAAAATTTCTTTATTAAAAACTTCAACAACTTTTTCACTTTGATTTTTCATTTCCTCTTCTGATAATTTTAAACTCTTATTTTTTACAATTTTTAAATTTTCTTTTTTTAATTCAAATGAAAAATTTAATGAAAAAATAACTAAAAATAAAATAAATATTTTTTTCATAAATCTCCTTTTTTATATTAAATTTTTTGAAAAAATCTAAAAAAACAAACTAATCTTCTATTTTTAAATTTCTCTATCTAGGATAAACCAAATTCGCTTCCGTCAAATTCTCCAAAGTTTCTTCCAAAAATTTTTTCGATTCAAAATTAGCCATTGCCAAGTTTTGATCTAAATAGTTTCCACATTCAATTGCAGTTGCTCCTGGGATTTCACCTTTAAATTCTGCCATAAATTTGTAAAGTTCTTTCATTAAGTCAATGATGTCCTTTGATTCTAATTTTCCTTTCAAAATTACATAAAATCCTGTTCTGCAACCCATTGGTCCAAAATATACAACTTCATCTTTCCAAGTTGAATGATTTCTTAAAAATGTTGCTCCTAAATGTTCTATTGTGTGAAGTTCTGCGATATTTATTACTGGCTCTCTGTTTGGCAGCTTCATTCTCACATCAAAAGTTGTGATGTAATTTCCATTAATTTCATCAATTCTTGACACATAAATTCCTCTGTTTAATTTTTTATGATCTACTGTAAAACTTGCTATTCTTTCCATATTTTCCTCCATATTTTGATATATTTGATAACAAGAGGACAAAACCCCTTGCTTTATGAATATTTACTTTCGTTTATCTTTCCACTTTTAATGAAGATTCAATTAATAAATCTAATGTTTCTGAGTAGCTGTATCCTTTTGAAGCTGTACTTTTTGGCAATAAACTTGCAGCCGTCATTCCTGGCGATGTGTTTACTTCCATGAAATATGGTGTTTCTTCGTTTACTACCATAAAGTCAATTCTTGCGAATCCTTCACATTTTAATCCATAATAGCTATCTTGTGCAAATTTATTAATTTCAGCTTGTACTTTTTCTGGGAATTCAAACACGTATTCTTTTGCTCCACCTTTTGCATATTTTGATTCATAATCAAAGTAATCTCCAGCAAGTGCTTCGATTCTTATTGTTGGGAAAACTTTTCCACCAATTACTGGCACACTTATTTCCACTCCATGTAACACTTCTTCAATTAAAGCCTCTTTATCCATTTCAAATACAAGTTCTAATCCTTTTTTCAATTCTTCTTCAGTTTCCACAAAACTTACTCCAATACTTGAACCACCATTATTTGGTTTTACTATAAGATGATCTCCTAGTTCTTTTTTTACTGTTTCAAAATCAACTGTTTCTCCTACACGAACACTTTTCCATTTTGCAATTCTAACTCCGTATTCAGAAACAATTCTTTTTGAAAATTCCTTATCCATACAAACCGCACTTGACATTACTCCAGGTCCACTGTAAGCAATTCCAAAACTTTGTAAAATTGCTTGTATTCTTCCATCTTCTCCAAATACACCATGTAAAGCAATGTAAGCAAAATCTAGATTCAAGTCTTTTATTTTTTCATAAACTTCCTTTTCAGTATCAATTACAATATCAAAAACTTCATATTTATCTCTATTTAAATTTGCTACAATTTCACTTCCTGTTTTTAGCGACACTTCTCTTTCAGTCGAAACTCCCCCACGTATTACACCTACTCTTAATTTTGACATTTTTTTCATCTCCTTTTCCACTTGAATTTTTCCTTCTTCTTCCAAAATCTCGTTAATTTGGTCATCTCCAAGTGTTTTCACTGCTGACAAATATTTTTCTTTTGAACAATTACATTTGTACTCAATATCACTTTCTTCCAAAATTTCATAATCTTCCACATAAGTTTTTTTATGTGCTCCATCAACATCAGTTTCCTCTTCAAAAACCGTAATATCCTCGTACAACAATTCTACAATTTGCTCCAAGCTCATTCCACCACTCAACAATTCAGTAATGCTTCTAATTTGTCTTAATTTATCTTCTAATTTATCAATAAATCCATCTTCTACTCCTGGAAGTAACTGAACCATATATCCACCAGCTCTTTGAATTTCACCATTTTCATCTATTTGAACGCCTAAGGCTACCACTGATTTTATTTGTTCCGAAAGCAAGAAATAATATGCAATATTGTCAGCAATTTTCTCACTTTCTAATTTTATTACGCCAGAAAACGGATCTTTCAATCCAATATCTTTTATTACTTGTAATGTCCCTTCACCGATAAATCTGATTTTCCCATTTTCATCAGTTATGAAATTTCCATTTTCATCTATTATCTTAAAAATATCTTCAGAGGGATTTCCACTTACATATCCTTTTACCTCTCCATTTTTCCCTGAAGTTGCCAACATATTTCCAAACGGTCCATCTCCATTTATTTTTACAGTAATTAAATCATTTTCTCCTTTTAAATCTTTTCCCATCATCACAGTCGCTGTCAATAATTCTCCAAAAATTCTCGCTGGTATTGGATCCAACTCATGAATTTTTTTAGCTTCTTTAACTAACTCTGTCGTATCACAAACGAAAAAACGTGCACATTTACTCGTTCCTCTTATTATTCTTGACTTTTTTTCCATTATCTTACCTTTTCTTTCTATAAATTTTTCTTTTTTAATTTTAAAATATAATTTATTATACAATATTCGAGAAAAATAAAAAAGTCTTTTTTTATTAATTCCTTTTTTTTGCATAAAAAAACTGCCTTGCAAATTTTACAAGACAGTTAATTGAATTTATTTTTTTGTTATACCGTTTATTTCACCATTTGGAGAAACTTGAGTCGGAGCCACATTTGGACCAGATTTTGGCAATTGAGCGTTGCTTGAATTTGGTTCAGTTGATGATTGTTGTGAATCATTTTCTCCTAATTTATTCAAATTTCTAAATGTCGTATTGAATTTTCCTAATAATACATCGATATTTTCTGCTGTTACATCAATTTTGTAACCATTGCTTGTTTTCTTAACAATAAATTGTGTTTCATTTTTTGATTTTGGAACATCTTTAGATTCCAATTCTTCTTTGAAACTGTCTTCTACAGATTTAGCATTTCCGCTAGAAAATGTGCTATCTAACATATTTTTATAAACTTTCAAAAATACTTTTTCAACATCTACATTTTCTACAGATACTGTAACAATTGATGTTTCATCATCTTGTTTATGTACTTTCTCAATTTTATAATCTATATTTTTGAATAATGTTTCAAAAAATAATTGTTGAAATTTGTTGTTGTATTCTAATTTTAAATCATTTTCTGATTTATTGTCTAACGCATATTTTTTATACGTTTCTTCAATTTTTTGACGTTTAATACCATCAATAAATTTTGAAACTGTTGATTCTGGTTTTTGACTACAACTAACTGCGAAAATTAGCAATAACATTCCTAATAATATTTTTTTCATACCGCACTCCTATCTTTTATTTAAATTTTAATTAATTTATTAATACCTTATATTTTTGTGTAATCATTTGGCTCTTATAATAATTTATTTTAACATAAAATATTACTTTTTACAATAGGAATACGAATTTTTCTTATTAAAGTAATCACTAATATTTATTTTTTCAATTCTTCGATTTCCTTTTTCAATTTTCTTACAGTTTTCAATAATTCAGGCACTTTTCCCATCGACATTTTCACTCTCAAATCGTCCATGTGGTCTCTCAAAGGATATCCAGACATTTGTTTTCCATCAGGAACATCATTTGTAACACCTGATTTTGCAGCGATTACTACATTATTTCCAATTTTCAAGTGTCCAGCCACTCCGACTTGTCCTGCAAGAGTCGTATTATCTCCAACTTCCACGCTTCCAGAAATTCCCACTTGTGCGATAATAAAGCAATTAGAACCAATCACATCATTATGAGCAATATGAACCAAATTATCAATTTTCGTACCTTTTTTTATAATCGTATCTCCAATCGCTCCTCTATCAACGCAAGTATTTGCTCCTATTTCCACTTCATCTTCCAAGATAACATGTCCAATTTGCTCGATTTTCACATTATCGCCTTTCACTTTTATGTATCCAAATCCATCAGACCCAATAACTGCACCTGGCTGAAAAATACATTTTTTCCCAATCTTAGAAAATTCTCTAATCGTAACATTTGAGTAAACAATTGTCCCATCTCCAATTTCTGTCCCTTCAAAAATCGAAACATTCGGATAAATTACAACATTTTTCCCAATTTTTACATTATGTCCAATGTATGTATTAATTTCTGAGACACTCGCTGTTTCATCAATTATTGCTGAATCTTCTATCGGTTTTTCAAATGATTTCACTTTCGGTTTAAAAAAGTTAAGCAAAATTGGCATCAATTCTCTCGGATTTTTTTCAACCACAATATACGTTCTATCTTTCGGCAAATTTTCCAACGGTGGAACAATTATTGCACCAGCAGTACATTTATCAATACTTTTCAACATTTTTTCATCTGCTGCAAAAGTCAACTCATCTTCTGTCGCATAAAAAAATGGAGCTAATCTTTTAAAAATTAAATTTTCATTTCCAACTATTTTTCCACTAATTAATTCTGCAACTTCTTTTATATTATACATGTGTATCCCTCTTTTCTTGTCTGTTAATCACTATTTGTTAATCATAAAAAATTTCTAAATAAAATTTTCTTTTTTATACCAAATTTTTGATTTTAAAAAATTAACAGGGAAATAAATTCCCTGTTTGATATTATATTAGAATGATTGTCCAAAGCTAAAGTAGAATTTACCTTTATCTTTTTTCTTACCTGGTTTTTCAGGATCCATTGGCCAACCATAATCAAATCTTAATGGACCAACTGGTGTATTTATTCTAAGTCCTACTCCATATCCTTTTTTCAAGTCTTTGAAATCATGTGCACTTTTTCTGTCTGGCGAATATGTTCTTCTTCCTGCAGCATTTATGCTTTCTTTTTGCCAAGCATTTCCTATATCAAAGAATGCAACTAATTGAACGTCACCATTTTTACCAAATCTTGTTCTATTTTCAATACTTGCATAAAATTGATCGTATCCGTCAAATGCTCCATATTCATATCCACGAACTGATTCTGCTCCACCAACACTAAATCTCATAGAATCTGGAGTTCCACTTCCTGTTGATCCCCAAACTGCTCTATATGCCATTATATTTTTCTTACCTATTACTGGGTGGAATGCTCTTAAATCAGCTTCAAATCTATCGTATTTTCTACGATCACCTAATAATTTCCCTTTTTCATATGTCAAATCAGCATAAAGTCCTTTTGTTGGATCACTTACATTATCTCTAGTATCATAAATAAATTCTGGAGTTATTGCTAATAAGTTATAACTATCTTTAACATCTCCACCAGAATAGATTTCTTTTTTATGATCTAATCTAGTTGAAGCTCTTACATAAATATCTTTATTTAATCCTTTACCTATTGTCCATCTTGTACCAATAGTTTTTACTTTTTCTAATTCATCCCAGTCAGCATCGTCATCTCTAGATTCTCTCCAGTAAGCCGAACCTCCTGCTTGAACTCTTTCAGTATTTTTAATCCAAGGATCAAACCAGTCTATTGAGAATGTTTTGTCCCCTTTATTTGATGCTTCTAAGTTAATAGCCGCTTGTTGGTCTCTTCCTAAGAAATTATCATCAGATAATTTAAGTCCTCCAACTAATCCAACTGCAGTTCCATAAGAAATACTTCCGTTAATTGTAGTTGTTGGTCTTTCTTCGATTAAGAACTCTACATTTCTTGCATTTGGATCTGTTTCACTTCCTGTTATGTTAGGCTCTATTCTATTAAAGATACCCGTTCTATACATTTCTTTCATTGTTGACTCAATATTTTTACCTTCTAAAACTTCTCCAGGTTTTACTTCCAAATATCTTTCAAGAACGTATGGTTTTGTTCTTAAATTAGCTCTTTTTGGATTTGCTCTTTCGTCATCTGTTTTACTTGAAGCTTTAGAGAATGTTACATTTTGAACAACTCCTTCAGTCATTCCTATTTTTATTTTTCCATCTTCTCCAACATTGATAGATTCGATTCTTGCTGTTGCATAACCATTTTTTTCATATAATTTTATAATTCCATTTTTATCAGGATTCAATAAATTACCATTTAAAATTTGTCCTTCTTTAATTCCTAATGCTTGTTTTAATTGGTCATCAGTGAATAATGTATTTCCTGTAATTTCAATTCCTGTTACATCTGGATTTTCTTTCACTTCATATGTGATAACAACTGTATTATCAGCTTTTCTATCTATTTTTGGTTCAACAGTTGCAAAATAACCTGTATTAAAGATTCTTTGAGCTTCATTAAGTGCTTCTTTAGGTACAAATTGTTGACCTTCTTTAATTTTCATTCCACTTAATAATTCTTCTTTAGAAATAGTTTTAGTTCCAACTATATCAATTTTAGAAATAACAAACTCTGTTTTTTGACTTAATGCTTTGTCTCTTTCTTCGTTTTGAAGAGTAGCTGAAGCATTTGCTGACTCACTTACTTCTACTCTTAAATTAACTGTGTCCCCATTTATTTCTGGAATAACACTAACATTATCAACATAATTCAATTTTTTCAATGCTAGATAAATGTCACTCATACTTTTATTTGAATAATCATCACCTGATTTTACTGGTATTTTTGATAACAGGTAATCTTCTGGTAACTCTCTTAAATGTGAAAACTCTATTTTACCTACTTTCAAATTTTGTTGTTCTGCTGCACTTGAAATGTTATTTATTGAAACAAATAAAGTAACAGCCACAATAAATGCGTAAATTTTATTTTTCATTCTTCCTCCTATTTTTTTAATGTTTCCAATTTCTTTTTCTTAAACATTCTTTTTAAAATTTCGCCTAAGGAATGACCCCTTGTTGAGAAATCAACTCCAATATAGTAATTTCCTTTTGTACCTGATTTCATATTTGCATTGGTACTCTTTTGATTTATAGTTTCTCCTCCAACTTTTAACTCTAATGATTTGTTAAAATTATAATTTAACCATGCATTATAGCCAACTGGAAGTGAACTACTATTTCCTCCGTTAGTATCTTTAGTTACTTGGAATGGAAATTTAACTTCTAAATTCCAGAATAATTTATCTTTATATAAATTATCTTGAACGTATAAAGTAGTCGCTGCTCTATATTGTCCAGTTTTTGATTTATCAACATCTGTTGAAATTGAAAAATTCGATAAACCTAAGCTCTCTCCAATTTTACCAGTTACTGACGAAAAAATCAACTCATTTAATGCAGTATTTACTAAAGAACCTACCACAACTACTCCATCATCTGTATTATTTTTATGATTTAATGATGTATCATCGTGATTATTACTGTTGTTTCCGACTACTGTCTTAAATGCTAACAATGATAAAATTTCTTCTTTCGTTTTTCCTGACGAAGAGCTAAATGCCATTTGTGGACTACTTACATTTCCGCTTACATCCACTTCAATTTTCTCTCCTTTTACAGTAGTTGAAGCTGTAATTATTACAAATGGATCACTCAATAATGTAACTCCATCTTTTGAAATAAATCTTATTTCCCCACTATCAATTTTAAATCTATTACCATTTAAGTAAAATTTACCATCTCTAAGTGAGAATGTTCCATCCATTCCAATTGCTCCATTTTCGTATCTAATTTTTGCTCCCCCGTCAACTTTACTTTTAATATTTTTCACTAAACTCATACTTGGAATATCAACTTTTACATTTCTTCCCATTTGTACATCTAAACCAACAGTGTATTGTTTTAATATTTTATCAATTACTCCCTCAATTATTCCTTCTGCAATTGTTTTATCTTTTAATTTTTGCTCTTTTTGGCTTTCAGTCAAATTCTCTTCTTCATTTCCACCAAAATTTGGAATTCCTCTGATATCTGCACTATCAACTTTTAAATTTCCTGATAAGAAATCTTCTGTAAGATTAACTTTTCCTGTTAGTGCATAATCTATATCATTTCCGTATCTCAATCCCAATTTATCCAAATTTGCATCTATATCAATTTTTCCTAATTCCAGATGTTTTGTTTTCATAAAATCACCAGGAATTGTTGGTATATCCATATTCCCGTCGACAATGAATGTTCCGCCATTAAATCCACCATCAAGACGATTAATTTGTAATTTGTTATTAGCTACGTCGATTTTAGCGTTTATGTTTTGAGCATTTGTCAAGCCATCTTTAGTTATATAACTAAAGTTTACAAGATCAATTTTACCTGATGTTGCTGCATTTGTCAAAGTCATATCCATATTAAGTATACCTTCTGCTGTCTTGATATTTGGATCTAATCCTAAGAATGACAAATTAAAGTTTTCTGCATTTGCGTGTAAATTGTATTTCATTGGTTCGTATTGGAGGTATCCATTTATTACTAATGGATTGTCTTCGTATTCCAACGAAATTTGTCCAATATTCAACAATTTATTACTAGCTGACGCATCGATGACAAGATCTTTTACATGGAATCCACTTAATGTAACGTCGTCTGCACCTATTCCAAGTATCGCATTGAAATTGTTAGGTTTTCCTGTAAGTGAAAAATTCAAGTTTATGTCTCCACTATATCCTTTATTTTTCAAGTCTTCCACCGAATCTAACGCAAATTTTTGATTTTCTAATTTATAGTTAAAATGCGTATTCGCTAAATCAACTTTTGTATTTGTTTGGAATAAAGTTTCTTGATTATCCCCAATAAATCTAAAGTCTTTTATATCTAACGTTCCGTAATTCAATAATTTATCGATATTACCGTCTGCATATTCTATAATTGTTTTAACACCTGGTATATTATAACCTTTGTAATTTACATTGTTTAAATCTATAAATCCTGCTAAATTAAATTTATTCAAGTCTCCTTTTAACTTCAACTTAGAAATCGCTCCAAATTTCAAATCTGGTACATCAATTAAGTATGGAACATTTTCTTCATCCAAATTCAACACCATATCTGCAATCCCTGTTTTTAAATTATATGTTCCCGTTAAATTATTTTTTCTTAATCTAACATCTGTCAAATTAATAACACTATTTTTAATATCTGCATATATTTGTGTTTCACCAATATTTTTATCATTTATTGTTGTTCTAGAATCTGGTACGATTATTTTTCCAGATAAATTGTCCATTTTTCCATTTAAAGTTAAATTTGCATTATTTATATAAAGATTTAACTCTGGTTTTACAGTGTTATACACAACATAATTATTTAATTTTGAATTAATATGCATGTTACCTGTTTTCAAATTATATTTTCCGTTTGCAACTAATTGTCTGTCATTACCTAATTTTTCAATATTTACAACATTGTCTTTTATCACTAAATGTGTCGAAACTTCTTTAAATCTTTGGTATTTTACCCACAATTCTTTCATTTTTGCATTCATATCCAAATCCATTTTTTGTAAATCATGAATTTTACCTTTTGCATGAAGTTCCTCATACTCAACAATAAATCGACCATATGCACTTGAAATTTCATAATCTCCAGAAATCTTGTTACTATCTCCAAAAATATTCAATTTAACCAGTTTTATCGGTAATCTCGCAGTTTCCAATCCTTTAATGTCAACTTTATAATTTTTCAATAATTTTGCAACATCTAGAATTTTATTTTTATCCTTCAATTCAACTGTATAATTATGTTTCATGTCGCTAGTTGTTTTTCCAGCAACTCTAAATACTTCGCCTCCTGTTGTTACAAGTGCATTTATATCATAATTTCCATTATGCACTATCACATCAGCATTTATATTGTCAACATATTTATTTTGTATTTTTAAATCTGTTTTTATTCTTCCAGATTGTAAAATATTTTTATTTTTAAACGCCAATTTTAAATTCTCTATTTTTGGCTTCAAAGTATATTTCTGTTTTTGGTAAATAACGTCAAAATTTTGATTGCTTTTTGCGTTAACAACCATTTCCATTAATTTTGGATTTATTCTAAAGTTTCCTGACACTTCTTTTGAATTAAAATTACTTGTTATGATATTTTCACTATTGATTAATGCTGTCCCTGCGATTTCTTTTATACTAAAATCTGATCCTCTATTTGTCAAAATATAATTTCCTGAACCAATTTTAGTGTTCGTATTATATGTGAATTTCGGAATCACAGCATCAGCTTTAACCTTAAATCCAGAAATTGTCTCATCAAAATTAAATTTGGTATTATCTAAAACTACAATTTTTTCTTTTGTATCTAATTTCATTTTAGTTTTCACATTTCTAAAATTATAGTTTGCAAGTTTAATATTTTCTGAAGAAAAAATACCATTTAATAACGCATTTTTTGTTTTCAAATCAACGTCAATATCAAGATCTGCAGTCACATTTCCAATCGCATCAACCTTAAATTCTTTAATAATCTTATAACGATTAATTTCTGAATACGGTAATTTATCCGCTGTTAACTTTATTTTCAATTTTTCTTTTGGTCTATCTTGAGTTAATTTGAAAGTCACTGGTCGATTTTTTAATTTTGTTTTTGCATCAACTGTATTTTTGTCTTTTGATAAAATTACAGTCGCATCAACATTTTTAATGTCACCTTCAATATCTTCATACCAAACAGTACCATTAGTTATTTTTAAATTTCCTACTGGAATCGTCTCTTTTTTAGGATTTTTGTTAGATAGAAATAATCTCCCATCTAAAATCCCTGATTTAGCTTTAATCATATCCAAAGGAACATATTGACCTAATAATTCTGTTATTTTTACATTTTTAAAATCTAGTGTCATTTCAAAATGTTTCTCTTTTTCATCATTATTTTTTTTCTTGTTAAAAATTGACCAAAAATTTTGAACTCTTTTTATTGGATTTCTTAATTTTATACCTAAAACCTCGTTGCCATTACTTCCTTTCGCTTCTAGAGTAAAACCACGTGATTTTGCAGATTCCAAAAAACCGTTAACTTTATTCAATGTTTTTTCTATTTTTTTTGCATAACTCACATCCGAATAATTTACAGTAGCATTGTGAATATACAATTTTCCCAATCTACTCGCTCTATCAATAGGATTTTTCTTATTCGAAGGTTTCATAATATCAAAAACATTCATATGATTATTTTTTTGTCTCTCAATATTAATAGTCGCATCATAAACATCTATCCTATTCAATCTCGACGGAACTAACAAATTTATATTTGCAGTCGTTTTCTTCGAATTAATAAAAACGTTTCCGTGAATATCTCTTACAATCAAATTATCAATCTTTAATTTGTTAAAGCCTTGCAACTCAACTCTTTCGAAAGTAACATTTAACCCTGAACTTTTTAAGATATTTGTTAATAAATCACGAAAATTATTTGTAGAAATATACGCTCTTAAAGCAAATAGACATAATAAAAGTGGAATAAAAATATATAATCCCCTTCGTACGTACTTCAATATAGCCTCCTTTCCAAAACTATTTTATTTTTAGAAAGAAATTTCCATCAATTCTATTATCCTTTTCAATTCCTCATAATCTAAAAAATCTATTTGTATTTTACCACTTGAATCTAAATTGCCTATTATTTTTACTTGTGTTTCAAAAAATTCTCTCAATCTATCCTCGATAAATTCTTTTTCAGAATTTTCAGGTTCTATTTTACCACATTTTTCATTATTATTATATTTTTTTTTATTATTTTTTTGTGAAAGATTTCTTATCATTCTTTCCAATTCTCTTACAGACACCTTCTCATTCTTCACTTTTTGAGCCATTTCTTCAATTTGAGATTCATCTCTAAGCCCCAGAAGTGTTCTCGAATGTCCAAAAGAAATTTCTCCAGCTCTAACCATTTCCTTCACAGAAAACGGCAATTTCAAAATTCTCAATTTATTAGAAACCGATGACCTCGTTTTTCCTAGCTTTTCTGCCAATTTCTCTTGATTATACCCATAAACTTCCATCAACATCAAATACGATTCAGCTTCTTCAATCGGATTCAAATTTTCTCGTTGAATATTTTCTAAAACAGAAAATTCATAACTCTTCGAGTCATTTGCCTGTACTTCCAATGCTGAAATCTCACTCATTCCCAATTCCTTACAAGCTCTATATCGTCTTTCTCCAGCAATAATCTCATATTTATTACTCTTCAATTTTCTAACAACTATCGGCTGAATCAAACCATTATTTTTTATTGAATTTTTTAATTCTTCTAATTTTTCAATATCAAAATTTTTCCTCGGTTGATTTTTATTCCTAACAATTTTATCTATTTTCAAATTTAATAATTTCATTACTTTCCCTTCTTTTCAAAATATCTAATTTTTATAAAAAATAATGTATTAAAAAATATGCAAAGAATATAACCAAAGCTATTCCAAATAACTTTTTCGTTATATTAAAAAGAATTTTAAATATGAATAATGCTATTACAATTTCAAAAATCACTTTAAAATCTACACTTTCTCCTATTGAACGATAATAAAGTAATCCAATAAAAATTATTATAATCCATAATGTTTTCTTCATTTTATTATCCCCCTGTTCCCTTTTTTCATTTTTTTAGAATATCCGTAACATCTTTCATTGATAATAAGTTGTTTGCAAGTCTGTCAAAATCATCTCTTTTTCTTATCATAATTCCAAAATGTAGTAGAACATATCTGTTTCCATTTTCTCTTGTTTGATTTGTGTTTACGTTTACTAATTCCATTTTATATTCGTTTAATATTCGAATTATGTCTAATAAAATTCCGTTTCTTTCGATTGCTTTTACAGTGAAATTATACTGATATTTTGTAGCATTTGAGTTTATTACTTCTTCATCCCAGTAAACTTCAATTTCACGTCCAGGTTCTCGTTCTACAAGTGTTTGGTAATTTTGACAATCAGAACGGTGAATTGCAATTCCACGTCCACGTGTTACATATCCTCTTATATCATCTCCTGGCAATGGACTACAACATTTTGCAAAACGATACATCGTATTTTCTGTTCCAGAAATTTTAATTCCACCATGACTTTTTTCTTTTCGTTTATTTCCTTTTTCTGTTTCTTCTTCCAAAACTTGATTCAAATTTTTCTCTTCTTTTGTCTCAAATTTATTCAAAAATCCGTCAAGCGACAAATCTCCAACCGCAAATTTGTAATAAAGCAAATCCATTGTAGAAATATTAAATTTCTTCATATAAAGGAATACTCTTTCATCCTCTTCCAAATCCTTCAATTTAACACCTAATTTATCAAACTCTCTTTCAAGTAATTGTTCACCTTCTTTAATTTTTTGCTCAAATTCCTTATCTTTAAACCATTTTCTGATTTTTGTTTTTGAACTGTGGTTATTTACCATATTAATCCAGTCTTTTCCAGGTCCTTTGGCATTTTTAGAAGTCATTATTTCAACTTTATCTCCATTTTCCAAAACTTGGTCAAGCTGAACAATTCTATCGTTTACCTTCGCACCAATTGTTCTATATCCAATTTGTGTATGTACTTGAAACGCAAAATCCAAAGCCGTTGAATTAATTGGCAATTCCAATACATCTTCTTTTGGTGTAAAAATAAAAATCGTTTGATTTAATACTGCTTGTGCATAATTTTTTGGATTGTCCGCATTTGTTTGAATCATTTGTTTTACAGCTGCATAATATTGTTCATTTTTATCTTTTGTTTTTTTCTCTTTGTATTTCCAGTGTGCTGCAATCCCTTCTTCTGCAATTCTATGCATTTGAGCTGTTCTTATTTGGATTTCTACATTTTGATCGTTAGGCCCTTTAACTGTTGTGTGAATCGATTGATATCCATTTATTTTCGGAACAGCGATATAATCCTTAAATCTACCTGAGACAGGAATATACAAATTATGAATAATTCCTAAAACATTGTAGCACTCTTCTTCCTTGTCAACAATTATCCGAATCGCAATCAAATCATTTAAATCAGCAAATTTTTTTTCTTTTTCATACATTTTCTTGTAAATACTATACAAATGTTTTGGTCTTCCAGTAACTTCCCCTTTTAATTTATGTTTTTTCAACTCAGCAGTAATTTCCTCAATAACTCGGCTTGTGTACTCTTCCCGCTCTTTTCTCTTCGTATTTACCAATTCCCGAACTTCCTGATATTTTTCTGGCTCCAAATATCTGAAACTGATATCCTCAAGTTCCCATTTTATCTTTGCCATCCCAATTCTATGAGCAATCGGCGCATAAATTTCTATCGTTTCCTTCGATTTCTCAATTTGCTTTTCAGGTTTCATATACTTCAAAGTCCGCATATTATGCAGTCTATCCGCCAATTTTATAATTACAACCCGAATATCATCAGCCATTGCAACGACCATTTTTCTAATGTTCTCGATTCTCTTACTATCAGTTCTTGGCAAATTTCTTAATTTCGTAACTCCATCAACCAATTTTCTTACATCAATACCAAAAATATACTCAATATCAGGCAATGTAATCAACGTATCTTCAACAACATCATGCAAAATCCCAGCAATAATCGTATCAGTATCCATTTTCATATCAACCAGTATTTTCGCTACCTCAATTGGATGTAAAATATAGTCTTCTCCACTTTTCCGCTTTTGCCCAATATGAGATTCATTCGCCAAAATAAATGCTTGTGAAATCCTTTCAATATCAACATCTAAATTATTTTCTTTTATTCTATCAATTAATTGTTGTAACAATTTTTCTTCAGTCATAATTTACCTCCAGCAATTTTATTAAGGATATTTCTTAAATCAAAAATATTATTTTTATTGATAAATATATTCTATATTTTATAAAATTTTTTCATTATAGAAATAGCCTAATATAGTCTCAAAAAAGGGAATTTAAAATAAGAATCTCTTATTAAAAATCCCCTGTTCCTTCTAATATTTTAATTGCGAATAAACTTTATTTCCGTGTAACAATTCTCTTCCCTTTAAATCTTCTAATTCAATCATAAATGCCAATTCATGTATTTCAGCACCTAAATCTTCAATTAATTTTACCATTGCTGCTGCTGTTCCTCCTGTCGCTAACAAATCATCTACGATTAAAACTTTCGATCCCTTTTCGATAGCGTCTTTGTGAACTTCGATACTATTTTTTCCATATTCCAATTCATATTCCTCTTTTACAGTTTCAGCCGGTAATTTACCAGGTTTTCTAGCTGGAACAAATCCCGCACCAATGTTATACGCAATCGCCGCTCCAAAAATAAATCCTCTCGCATCTGCACCTAAAACATAGTCAATCCCTTGATCTTTATATCTTTCTGTAAAATCTTTTATAACAATCTGTAATCCTTTTTTATCTTTTAAAACAGTCGTTATATCTCTAAAAATAACTCCTTTTTCTGGAAAATCCTCTATTGTTCTTAATAATTTTGATACTTCTTGTACTTCTTGAGTAGTCATTTATCCTCCTAATTTTATTTATCCCACAATAATCCCAAATATGGAATTACTGGTTCATTATTTAATAATTTTATTAATTGACCTTTTATATTCGGATATAATTGAATATTTTCAATTTCATCTTTTTCAACAAATTTCAAATCTGTCAAAACCGCTTCGTCTCCTAGATGTAATTCACTTTTAGTATTTTCTGCTCTTTTTATTTTGAAATATAAATTTATAACATGTCTATTTTTATCAGGTGCTATTGTTTCTGACAAAAATAGAAAACTTTCCACTTCTATATCCAAATTTGTCTCTTCCTTGTACTCCCTAATCAATGCTTCCGAAGTACTTTCTCCCCAGTCTACACCTCCACCAGGTACTAACCAGTATTTTTTATCCTCTTTGTGATGCTGTATCAAAAGTATCTTTCCATTTTCAATCAATACTCCTGCCACTCTCACTCTAGGCCTAATCTCTTCCATCTTCGTTCTCCTCGTTATCTTTTCCAGTGATTACTATTCTAATTTTTTCAACTCTCATATTGTCGACTTCCATAACTTTCAAAATATATCCTTCTCCTGTTATGTGGTCAGAAATTTCAGCGACTTTTCCTAATTTATCTTGAAAATATCCAGAAATCGTATCATACTCTTCTGAAAGCGGTATATTTACTGATAATTCCGAATTAATTTCCTCAATCAAAGTATCACCTTTCAAATCATAAATTTTATCTGTCACCTGTTGAATATTCTCTTCTTCCTGGTCAAATTCATCACGAATTTCTCCAACAATTTCTTCCAAAAGATCTTCAATCGTAACAATTCCCAATGTTCCACCATATTCATCAATTATTACAGCCATGTGAGATTGTTTCTCTCTAAATTCCTCTAGCAATTCAAGCAACGTTTTTGTCGCAGGAACAAAATAGACATCTTTCATCAAATCTTTCATTTTTAAATGTAGTTTTTGATCTTTTATATATTCCAATAAATCCTTTATATGAACAATTCCTACAATCTTATCAATCGTTTCACTGTAAATTGGTATTCTTGAAAATTCTTGTTCAAAAATCTCATCTATTACTTCGCCAAGCTCCTTTTCAGCCTCTATAGCAAATATATCTCTTCTTGGTGTTAAGATTTCTTTTACTGCTGTGTCAGAAAACTCAAAAATGCTATGTAGCATTTCCTCTTCGCCTTCTTCAATTGCTCCACTTTCAGTACCTTCTTTAATATAAGTAATTATATCATCTTCCGTTATCTTAAATATTTGAGAACTAGTATTTATTTTAAATAATTTCATCATTCCTTTTGAAACTTGAATAAAAATTAATATTAATGGTCTCAATATTATTCTTAGAGTATTCAACGGAACTATTGTAAATTTCGAAATGCTATAAACCTTACTTTTAGCTATTGCTCTCGAAAATAACTCAACAAATAAAACTACTACTGTACAAATCAATGCAAACGCAATTGAATAATATATATTTTTTGACATATTCAATTCATATATTTTATAAATATCCTTCGAAATTCTTAACATTGTTCCAATTAAAAGCAAATATGCTATCGTTTTACAAAGCAGGAGTGTCGTCAAAAGCTCATTTGGATTTTTTAGCCAAATATTCAATAATTCTTCTGTATCTTTTTGATTTTTTGAAGTTTCATTCCCTTTCATATGAATTTTTTTTAACGAACTTAATGCTGTTTCAGCTGCTACTAAAAATGCTGATAAAAATAACATAGCAAATAATAAGATGATTTCCATCCAAATCCTCTTTTCTTCCAACTCACAAATCTCCTTCCTTCACTATCCAATAATCGCAATTGTTTGACCTTTTTTAATTGCATCTCCATTTTTCGCAAGTATCTTTTTCACTTTTCCATTTACTGTAGATTTTACTTCATTCATCAATTTCATTGCCTCAACAATACAAATTGTTTGACCTTCTGTAACAGTGTCTCCCTCTTTGATAAATGGTTCCGATGTTGGTGATGCTGAAGCATAAAAAGTTCCAACCATTGGTGAAACAATTTCAGTTCCAGTAATTTCTTCTGCTGGTGCTGCCTCAGTAACAGTTTCTTCACTTGCAACTTCTTGTTGTACAGGCGCTGCTTGAGAATACTGTGCTGGTGCAACTCCTCCACCATTAACAATTATATTTCTCTCTTTTTTCTTTTTACTTAATTGAATTTCAAAACTTGCCTCTTCGTATTTTACAGTTTCAATCTTATTTTCATTCATGCTTTCTGCTAATTCTTTTATAAATTTAATTTTATCTTTCACTATATTTTTCCTCCTAAAAATTATTTATATCACTTTTTGTTAGCCACAAAAAGAAACAAAAAAGGCTTTGTTTTAAAATTTTAATAAATTTTTCTTTGATAAGAAATAAAAGTATTTTTTATCAAACTTGCTATCGTCATTGGTCCTACTCCTCCAGGAACTGGCGTGATATAAGACGCTTTTGGTGCCACATCTTCATAATCAACGTCTCCACACAATTTCCCGTCTACTCTATTTATTCCAACATCAATAACAACAACACCTTCTTTAACATCAGTAGCTTTTATCATTCTTGGAACACCAACTGCTACCACGATTATATCAGCTTTTTTCAATTTTTTACTCAAATCTTTTGTTCTCGAATTACAAACTTGAACTGTCGCACCTTTTTGAATCAACATCATTGCCATTGGTTTTCCTACAATATTACTTCTTCCAACAACAACAACATCTTTTCCATCAACATCAATATCATAACCTTCCAATAGCTGCATAATTCCATAAGGTGTACATGATAAAAATCCACTTTCATCTCCAATAACCATTTTTCCAACATTTACGTTGCTAAATCCATCTACATCTTTTTCTGGTTTAATAGAATTAATTACCTTCAACTCATCAATATGTTTTGGCAATGGAAGTTGCACTAATATTCCGTCTATTTTATCATCTTCATTCAATTCTTCAATTTTTTTAATCAAATCATTTTCTGAAATATTTTCTTCCAATTTTATCGTTTCTGAATAGAATCCCACTTTTTCACAAGCTCTAGTTTTATTTCTCACATAAACTTGAGAAGCTGGATTTTCTCCAACAATAATAACAGCCAATCCCGCTGGTCTTAAATTTTTTCTCTCTACAATTTCTTTTTGCTCGTTAGAAATTTCTTCTAAAATCTTTTTTGAAAATTCTTTTCCATCAATTATTATCATTCAGTCTCCTCTTCAATATTTATAGAATTTAAAATTCTCCAAAAGTTTAATTCTTGTAATTTTGCAGATATATCCATATTTATAACAGTTATATTATCATCAACTTCTAATTTGTATGTTGTCATATTTAATATCGCTTTTATTCCATTTTTAATAAGGTTATTTGCTGCTATTTGAGCTTGTTCCTTTACAACTGCCAAAATAGCTGTTTCTACTTTTAAAGTTGTATCTTTCAAGAACTCACCTATATTCTCCACATCTTGTACTACCAAGTGATCTGATACTTCTTTTCCAATTTTATTTGGATCCTTATCAAAAATTCCTACAATCTTAAATCCTTTCCCCAAAACTTTACTATTCGAAGCAATCATTTCTCCCATTTTTCCATGTCCAACTACAATAATATTGTTTACTACGTTTATTCCCAAAATTCCTTCGATTATCTCAATTAATTTACTTACATCATAGCCTCTTCCTCTAACTCCAAACTCTCCAAAAGTCGACAAATCTTTTCTCACTTGCGCTGATGTAGTGTTCATAATTTTTGATAATTCTATAGAATTTATTTCATTATCACTTTTGCTAACTTCTTTTAATATTGACAAATATTCTGTCAATCTTTGAACGACTCTGTCTGATATATCCAATTTTTTTAATTTTAGTCCCATTTTTCCTCCTAAAATACTTAATTTTTTTACTTTAGGTATTTTTTATATTTTTTTAAATAATTGTTAGAATAATTTCTCTCCTACTGCCATTTTTCTACCATTTACAATATCTGCTCCACTTTGAAGTTTTTTCCCTTCAAATTTTATTTCTAATAACCTTAGTGCACCATTCGCCACTTTTACAACAGGCCCTTTTTTCGTCATTTCCACAACTGTCCCATTTTCTCCATCATATTCTTTTTCAAGTTTTTCACTCTTATATATTTTTATATTTTCATTTTTTTCATTATGAGTGTACGCTCCTGGAAAAGGATTCAATCCTCTAATTTGATTAAAAATCACTTCTTTTGTGTTATTCCAATCAATTTTTGCCTGTTCTTTCGTAATCGGTTTGACAAAAGTCGCTTTTGAATCATCTTGTTTTTCTACTTTCACTTCTCCCACTTCAATCAATTTCAAAGCCTTTTCCAATCCAATTGCACCCAATTCCTTCAATCTGTCATGCAAAGTCCCAAGCGTATCATCTTCTGTAATTTCACAAGTTTCCTTCAAAATCACATCTCCAGAATCCAAACCTTCCTCGATATACATAATACTTACTCCAGACTCCTTATCTCCATTCAAAATTGCAGAATGAATCGGTGAAGCACCTCTATATTTCGGCAACAACGAAGAATGCACATTTATAATCCCATATTTTGGAATATCAATAATTTCTTTTGGCAAAATTTTTCCATACGCTACAACTACTATTAAATCTGGATTTACCTCTTTTATTTTATCAATAACTTCTTCATCTTTCATTCTTTTCGGCTGAATAACTTCAATGTCATTATCCAATCCAAACTGTTTTACAGGTGAATAAATAATTTTGTTACCTCTTGCGTTACGCTTGTCTTCTTTTGTAAAAATTAATTTTAAATCTGTATTTTGGGAAACTACTTTTAGGCTTGGTATTGCAAATTCTGGGGTTCCCATGAATATTGTTTTCAAAAAATCTCCTCCTTTTTAACTTCTTTCTTTTGGTTATCACAAAAAGAAACCAAAAAGACTTTCAATAATTATGATATTATCAAAATTCTATTCTCATCTCTTATCAAAAAAATTATTCAATAACATCTTCTCTATAAATTTTTCCTTTTAAGAAATTCTTTTTCAATGTTTCTAGTTTTTTTGCAATTAATTTTTTACTTAGTGGCGAGACTCTGTCTACGAATAAAATCCCATCTAAATGGTCTAATTCATGTTGGAATGCTCTAGCCCACATTTCTTCTAGTTCTTCTACGATTTCTTCTCCTTCTTCATTTTGATATTTTACTTTAATTTTTTCTGGTCTAACTACTTTTTTGTAAACATTTGGTATGCTTAAGCAGCCTTCTTCATAATCGATTTCTTCTTCACTGTTTTCTAAAATTTCTGGATTTATCACTTTTTTTACAACTCCATCAATTTCCAAAACAAAAAATCTTTTATCAACATCTACTTGATTTGCTGCAAGACCTACTCCATTAGCTTCCCTCATTTTATCAACCATTTGACTTAAAGTTTCTTTTACTTCATCGTTTATTTCTGTTACTTCTGTTGACACTTTTCTTAAAGTTGGGTGTCCATATAAAACTATTTTCATATATTCTCCTTATCCCTTTTGTTGTATTATAACATATTTATCGGATCTACATCTATATTTATCCTAATTTTTCTGTGCTCAAAATTAAAAAGCACTCTTCTAATAATATTTTTTACTTTATTTATATGCTCTCTGCTAAATTTTATGAATATTTGTTTTCGATAACGCCCTTTCATTTTGTAAATTGGAGCGTTGAATGGTTCAGAAATAAATTCATTCATTGTTATAGCCAGAGTTTCTTTTATTTTATTTTCTAATTCATTATATAATAATTTTGAGTTCTCTTCCAGTAATTTCTCATCTGTTGATGATAAATTTAAAATAATTAATCGTCCAAAAGGTGGATAATTAAAGGTTTTTCTCAAAATTAACTCATTTTCATAATATCCTTCATAATCATTTTCTACTGTTTTTTTTATAACATCATTTTCCTCATTAAATGTTTGAATGACAACTTCTCCTTCTTTTTCACCACGACCTGCACGACCTGCAGATTGCACTAGCAACTGGAATGTTTTTTCACTCGCCCGAAAATCAGGAAAATTCATTATTATGTCAGCATTCAAAACCCCAACAAGTGTTACATTTGGAAAATGAAGTCCTTTCGCAATAATTTGTGTCCCTAACATTATATCATATTTTTGGTTCTTAAAGTCATTATAAATTTTTTCATAATGCTCTTTTGATTTTATACTTTCGGAATCCACTCTTACAATTTTACTAGAAGAAAATATTTCTTGTAATTCCTCCTCAATTTTCTCAGTTCCCGAACCAATTAACATCATTCTTTCGCTTCCACATTCATCACATTTTTTATTAAAAAATTTTTCATATCCACAATAATGACATTTTAATTTGTTCCCATTTTTATAATAATTCAATGAAATACTGCAATTTGGACATTTTGGTACATTTCCACAGTCTTTACATCTCACTTGCGTAGAAAATGATTTTCTATTCAAAATCAAAATTACTTGCTCTTTTTTCTTCAAAGTCAATGAAATTTTCTCCAATAATTTATCAGAAAAATTTTCAGTAACTTCATTCAAATTTATAATTTCATATTTTGGTAATTTAGCTTCTTTGTATCTTTTTTTTAATTCAATTAATTCGATATCACCTTGTTTTGCTTGGTAAAAGGATTCAAATGACGGAGTCGCCGACCCTAAAATCACTTTCACATCATTTTTTTCCAGCAATGCCCGTTTTATCGCAACATTTTTCGTGTGATATCTTGGATTATTCTCTTGTTTATACGTATTTTCATGTTCCTCATCGACTATAATATATTTCAAATTCTGCACTGGTGCAAACACAGCTGACCTTGCCCCTACCACAATTTTTTTTTCGCCTTTTCGGATATAAGTCCACTCCTGTCTTTTCTCCTGCTCTGTCAATTTACTATGCAGAATTGCCACCGAATTTAAAAACTGTTCTTCCAATCTTTGTATCATCTGCGTAGTCAACGAAATTTCTGGGACAAGAAAAATGCTCCCTTCCCCTTTTTCAAGTGCCTCTTTTATTAAATTTATATAAATTTCTGTCTTTCCAGAACCAGTCACACCTTTTAACAAAAAAAACTGCTTTTGGCTCTCTTTTATTTCATTTACTGCTTTTTGTTGTTCTTCATTTAAAATAATATTTTTTTCTATCAATTCACTTTTTTCTTTTTGAGCTATTTTTCTTTTTGAATTTAAATTTATCTTTTTTTCAATCTTAATAGCTTTTTCCTTGATTGCCCTATTAATAATATTTTGCGAAAAATGTTTTTTCAATGTTGCTTCTGTAATCTCTTGCTTTTCTCGCATATATTCATTAAATTTTTCGACAATCTCAGAATCCAATCTTTTTGATTCTTCCAAATCTTCCAAATAAATCGCTTTTTTTGAATAAGTTAACTTTAAAGCCCCTGGATATGCCGTCTTTATAACATGATAATAATCACTCAAATAATATTTTGCCATCCAATCTATTAAATTCATTATCGGATTTGGAATAGATAAAATGGGAGCTTTAGAGATTATTGGCTTTAATTTTGAAAGATCAAACGTAATTTTATCTTCAGAAACCTCAAAAAGCACCAATCCTGCTTTATTATGATTAATAAAATTTATAATGCACCATTCACCTATCTCATATTTTGTTTCAGATTTATAAGTAAAAGAACCCTTTTGATCTTCAACATAAATTTCATAATAATACATAACCCCTCCCTTTTATCTTTCTTACTTAAATGCAACATTTATAGTCGTATTTCTATTTATTTTTGTTTCAGCTTTTGGAAATTGATCCACTACAGCTCCACTTCCATTAATTTTAAGATTTGGATACTTCTCTCGTGGGAAAACGTCTAGAAATTCTCTCAAACTTAAATTTTTAAGATCTGGCATTATTCCTTTGTTAAATTGCTCTTTCACAACGTTTATATCCACTTTTTTTACTGCAACTTTTTTTTCATCATTTTCATCGTCTTTTTTACCGCCAACTTCACCATCTGGACTAATTCTCTTATACTCGATTAATTTCGATAAAATATTTTTTACAGATGGTAACGCAACCGTCGCTCCATAGTAATTTCCAGTTCTTTTTGGCTCATTTATCGTTACTAATATTGCATATTTTGGATTATTAGCTGGAAAAAATGCGAAGAATGAACTGAAATAACGACCTTTCTGATATCCTCCAATTCCTGATTTTTGTGCCGTACCAGTTTTTCCACCAATTCTGTAACCTTTTATCTGAGCAGCTTGTCCAGTCCCTCTAGTTACAACGGCTTCCATGAATCTTCTATTCGCTTTAGAAACTTCATCACTAAATATCTTTTTTATAACAGTCGGCTGATTTTTCTTAATTATTTTTCCATCAGAATCTTCTATTCTATCCACCAAATATGGTTTCATAAGTTTCCCATTATTTATAACTGTATTTAACGCCATCAACATTTGCATTTGCGTCATTGCAATCCCTTGTCCAAACGCCACATTCGATTTTTTTACCGCTGTCAAACTTTTAAATGGAAACAGCTTTTGTGTCATTTCAGAATAAGTATCTATCCCGGTTTTCGACCCTAAACCTATGTTCATCAAATAATTATAGAATATTTTATTCTTTATCATTTGTGCAATTTTTACCATTGCAACGTTTCCTGATTTTGCAATAATTGTTTCCAAACTTCCTGAAATTGGTACTCCATCATGATCTTTAATAGTTCTATCGTCAACTCTTATAGAACCTGGTGAATAAATTTGTGTGTTTGGAGAAATCACTTTTGTTTCAAGTCCTATCGAAGCTGTAACTGGCTTGAATATCGATCCCGGCTCAAATAAATCAGTTATTGGTCTATTTTTTACTTTTGTATTAGAATCAGCTTTTGGATAAGATGACATTGCCAATACTTTTCCTGTTTCAACTTCGATTAAAACTCCCATTGTCGAAGATGCATTATAATAATTATAAGTATTTTTCAATTCCTCATCCATTGCATATTGAAGAACACTGTCAAGCGTCAAAATTACGCTATTACCATTTTTAGGCTCAACCAATCTTTCACTTTTATCCATACTCGCCATCGTCGAATTATTTTTATTAAAAAGTCTTATAACTCCTTCAGTCCCTTTAAGTTGAGAATCATAAAATTTCTCAATCCCATAAAGTCCTTCTTTTTCATTATTGATAAATCCTACAGTTTCTTGAAATGCTCTATTATCAATATAAGTTCTAGTGAAAATATTTTCAAAAGTAACTCCTTTTTTCACATCTTTATTTCCAGCATCATTTAACTCTTTTTCAATCGCTTTCTTCTGATCATATCCAAAAATCTCTTTTATTTTCATATATCGAGCATTTCGTTTACTTTTAGCATCTAATTCCTTCATATATTTTTCAGAGTCAATTTCTGGAATATATTTTTTCAATATTAAAAATAATTTTTCAACTCTTCTAGCAGCATCTATTTTTTCTTGAGCCTCTTTTTCTAATTCTTCCTCTTTTTTACTACCTTTATCTTTAGCTTTTGGAACAATCTGTTTTTGAACAATTGTAGGATCTAAGATAATCGCATAATTTTCCTTATCATAAGCTAACACTTCACCGTCATCAGTTGCAATTTTTCCTCTTTTTACCTTTATTTTGTTTATACTTGTATACTGCGCTTCTCCAATCTTTTCCCATCTATTATCAACAATTTGAAGGTAATAGACTCTCCCAATCACTGTAATTAATGCAAGCGACATAAGGCTCAACGCAATACTTAATCTTCCACTAAATGTATTAAAAAAAATTTCTGTTTCTTTATTATTTTTAAATTTTTTCCCACTTTTTTTAGAACCTGATTCTTTTTTTCCTTTTATATTTTTTCCTTCAAAAAATTTCATTTCTTTCCCCCAAAAATTCTAGCTTAACCTAGCTAAAATCATTTCATTAATCATTTGAGGATTAGCCTTACCTTTAGACAATCTCATTGCTTGTCCAACAAGATATTTTAACGCATTACTCTTACCATTTTTGTAATCTTCCACCGATTGTGCATTTTCAGCCAACACTTGCTCAACAATTTTCTCAATCGCACTGTCATCAGTAATTTGAACCAATCCTTTTTCTTTTACGATAATTTCAGGATCTTTATCTTCTGTCAATAAAATTTCAAATACATCTTTCGCTATTTTTGAGCTAATTGTTTTCGCTTGAATCAATTTAATTAATTTTCCTAAATTTTTCGGCGTTACATTAAATTCTGAAATCGAAATATTTTTTTCTTTCAATACTCTCAAAACTTCTGTCAACACCCAGTTTGCCGCAAGTCTTGGCTCTTTTGTATCATTTACAATTTCTTCATAATATTCAGCTAATTCTTGTTCTGAAGAAAGTGTTGCAGCTTCCATTTCATGTAATTTATACTCATTTACAAATCTTCTCGCTTTTTCATCAGCAAATTCTGGCATTTCACCTTTTACTTTTTCCAATCTTTCGTCAGAAATTACAAGTGTAGGCAAATCTGGCTCTGGGAAATATCTATAATCCATAGCTTCCTCTTTGCTTCTCATTGGCTTAGTTACAGCATTTTCCTCATCCCAAAGTCTAGTTTCCTGAACAACTCTCCCGCCATTTTCAATCACTTCAATTTGTCTATTTGTTTCATATTCAATGGCTCTCATAACCGCTTTAAACGAATTTAAGTTTTTAGTTTCCGTTCTAGTCCCCAATTCTTTTTCACCTTTTTTTCTAACAGAAACATTCGCATCACATCTAAGCGATCCCAATTCCATACTTACATCACTAACTTTAGTATATTTCAATCTATCCTTCAATGTATTCAAGTACGCATAAGCCTCTTCAGCATTTTTAATTTCTGGCTTAGAAATAATCTCGATTAATGGTACAGACGCTCTGTTGTAATTCAACAATGTTTCAGAAGTTGTGTGAATACTTTTCGCCGTATCTTCCTCAATTTGAATTCTCTCAATCCCAACAACTGCTTCTTTTCCAGAATTTGTCGTAATTTTCAAAGTCCCATTTTCCGCATAAGGTTTAAAATATTGCGTAATTTGATAATTTTTTGGCGAATCTGGATAAAAATAATTTTTTCTATCAAATTGACTTTCCTCATTTATTTCACATCCTAAAGCAAGTGCCGCTTTTATCGCATAATCAAGCACTTTTTCATTCAATTTTGGCAATGCTCCTGGTTGACCAGTACACACTGGACACGCCGATGTATTTGGATGTTTGTTATCATAATCGGCATCACACGAACACCATACTTTTGTATTTGTTTTTAATTGACAATGCACTTCCAGTCCGATGACTGTTTCATATTCCATACTCATTTTCTAATATTTTTCCTTTCTTCTTCAAATCTTTCATTTCCACTTTATTTAATAAAAAACTCGCTATTCTTAAATGTTTTTTTTATCTTTTATTATTTTAAAAAATTTTTACATCTGTTTTTAAAACTCAGGATATTCAATTTCCCCACGAACACCTTCAAATTTATGAGAAATATTAAACAATAAATCCTCTCTAAAATAATTTCCAATTAACTGAATTCCAACTGGCAATCCGTCAACAAATCCCGCAGGTACTGAAATTGCAGGAAGTCCAGCCATGTTTACTGAAACTGTGTAAATGTCTGCTAAATACATTTGCACTGGATCTGTGTTTTTTTCTCCTTTTTTGAATGCTGTTGTTGGAGAAACTGGTGTTAATAAAACATCTACTTCTTTTAATGCTTTTGAAAAATCGTCTCTAATAAGTCTTCTAACTTGCGAAGCCTTTTTATAATAAGCGTCATAGAATCCAGAACTTAACACATAGTTTCCAATCATAATTCTTCTTTTTACTTCGTCTCCAAAACCTTTTGTTCTTGATTCAACATACATTTTTTCCACATCTTCGTTGCTTTCTCTCACACCGTATCTTACTCCGTCGTATCTTGACAAGTTTGAAGCAGCTTCAGCCGATGAAATTATGTAATAAGTAGAAATCGCATATTTTGAATATGGAAGTGATACTTCTTTAATTTCAGCACCTAATTCCTTCAATTTTTCTACCGAATCCATTATCACTTTTTTAATATTTTCATCTAATCCTTCTGCAAAGTATTCTTTTGGAATTCCAATTTTTAAACCTTTCAAGTCATTATTCAAACTTTCCAAATAGTTAGGAACTTCCACATTTACACTTGTCGCATCTTTTTCATCATATCCCGCAATTATTTGCAAAAGTCTAGCCAAATCCTCAGTCGATTTTGCCAAAGCTCCAATTTGATCAAGCGAAGATCCAAACGCCATAAGTCCGTATCTTGAAACTCTTCCATAAGTTGGCTTAATCCCAACAGTTCCAGTCAAACAAGCAGGTTGTCTAATACTTCCACCAGTATCTGAACCAAGTGCAATCGGTGCTTGTCCCGCTGCAACCATCGCTGCCGAACCTCCACTGCTTCCACCAGGAACTCTTGTCAAATCCCACGGATTAGAAACCGATTTTATCGATGAATTCTCATTTGAAGACCCCATCGCAAACTCATCCATATTAGCCTTCCCAATTATCGGTGTCCCAGCTTTTTTCAATTTTTCCACAACTGTCGCATCATAAACTCCCACATAATTTTTAAGAATTTTCGATGCAGCCGTAGTCAAATCTCCTTTTGATACAATATTATCCTTCAAAGCCACAGGCACTCCAAACAACAACTCATTATCATAATTTTTTCTAGCTTCTTCATTATTTTCAGAATCATATTTTTTTGCCTCATCTAAAGCCTTTTCAGGAAACACATTAGAAAATGCTCCTATTTTTTCTTCAGTTTTCTCAATTCTATCCAAAAAAGATTTTGTCACTTCTTCAGAAGTAATCTCTTTATTTTTTATCATTTCAGCTATTTCACTAGCCGTTTTTTTGTATAAACTCATTTTTCCACCTTTCTAAATTTTTTCTAAAATGTATCTAAAAATCTCAATTTTTCAAAAAATTTTTTCTCTTCCAATTTTCAAACTTCTATTCTCCAAAAATTCTACCAATCAGACATTTTTCAATACATCCTAATTATCCGCATTTTCTCCCACAACTTTTGGAACAATTATAAATTCCTCATCGCTATTTGGTGCATTTTCCAAGATTTCTTTCTTAATTCCACTATCCTTAACAACATCTTTTCTCAATACATCCTTCAAATCAAGCACATTAAAAAGTGGCTCAACCTCACTCGTATCCACACTATTCAACTCTTCCATATGGTCAAAAATTTTATTCAAATCCACTCTAAATTTTTCAATTTCATTTTCTGAAAATTCTAGCTTTGAAAGTGCTGCTATTTTCAGTACATCTTCTTTGCTTAACATTTGCTATTTTCCTCCTTTAAAAAATATTTTTAGCCCAATTGGGTAACTCATCAGATTGTTTTATTATTTTTTTATTTATAATTTTTAAAATCATTTTATACTCTTTTGTATTATCATAAACTGTAACATTATCAAATTTCTTTAAAACTTTCGATAAATTTTCCAAAGATTCATTATATCTTTTTTCGACAATTTTCTCAGGAATATCATGTCCGCCTCTTAAAACTCTATTTTTTATTCTTTCTTTTACAATATCTACGCTATTTATTCCTATATAAAACAAATGAAGTTTATAATTTTTGCTTTTTAATTTATCAATTAATTTTAATATTGTTTTTCCAGTTAATGTAGTTTCCTCATTAAAAGAAAATCCTTTTTCAATATATTCATTTCTCAATTTAATTGCTATTTTTGCTGATTTTATTTGATCAGATTCATTTTTCCAATTTCCAATTTTTTTAACTATTTCATCAGTATTTATTCTAAAAGTTCCTTTAATATCCTCACTCATTATACTAAACAAAGTAGATTTTCCTGCTCCATTTACTCCTGCAAACAAATAAAAATTTCTATCTTCCATAATTAATATATCCCTTTTTCAATCGCTTCTTTCTGTTTACTCCGTATAACCAAATCCTGCAATTCAATGTAAAAATCAATATCTTTCTTATTTTCTGTTTTCTCTAACAATGTATTGAAATCTTTATAACTTATCATTTCTATCAATTTTTTCAATTCCATATTTTCAATATCTTGATTTGGAAATAATTCTTTTAATTTCATAGTTTCTCACTTCCCTCAAAATTTTCCACAATTTTTCCCTTTACAAACAAAAATTCTTTCAACGATTTCTCCTCAAATTCCCCATAATTTTTTCTCAGTTCACAAACCGCATTTCTAAGAATTTCCCCTTTTCTCACTCTTTTCGATATTCCCCAAAAAACTCTATCCAAAAAATCCAAATTTTTATACTTAGCCAAAACTTTTTCTCTCTTCAACCAGTCAAAAAAACTTTTAAAATCACTTGGAAAAAATTCATCATATTTTTCAATATTTTTAATTATTTTTCTTTCAACTTTTTCCATATTTTCAAAATCAGAATTTTTACAAAATATATCCTCAAAATTTTTGCACAAAAAATGGTCAACATACATATCCGACACAATCCCCTTAAAAATCCCAAATTTTTCTCGCAAAAGTCCATTCAAAAAATTTTCTTCTCTATCAGAAATTTTATCAATCAGTCTATGCAAGATTATCCCGCTTTTCAGATTTTCTTGTAATTCGATTTTCTCAACCTTCCCTTTATAAAAATCTCCAGTAAAATTGCCATAAAGCGTATTTTCATTCATTTTTTTATCAATTTCAAGCGATATAACTGAATGAGCTAAATAATTCATTTTGACTCCTGTTTTTTCAAATAGTCCAAAATCTCATCAAAATTCTCAAACTCAAAAAAATCAATCTTATTTTCTTCACAAAACTTAATCGCTCGAGTTCCAGTTCTAATAAACGAAAAGTCCGCCACTTCAATCGCTCTATAATCTGAAGGTCCGTCTCCAACGAAATAAACCGTATAACCTTCATCTTGATATTTCTGAACAGCCTCTTTTTTGTCAACACCGTAATATTGCTCTTTATCTAAGTAAGGAAATGAAACAGTAATTTTATTCTCATCAAATTTAATATCATTTGATATAATTTCATCTTCATTCAGGTCAATTCCATAATTTCTAAGAACACCTGCAATATTCAATTTTGTCCCAGCGCTCACAATTCTAAATTTAATGCCACTTTTCACAAAATCTACAAATGTCTCGTCAATCCCAACCAATTTCAATGTTTCCAAAAATTCCTCTTTCGTAATATTCAAGCTCTCAATCCCAGTCTGCAAGTATTCCTTCATTGTAATTTCGCCACTTCGATATTTTTTCCTAATATCTTCCTTCAATTCTGGCTGATACACCGAAAGCAACGTATCCGTCGAATCTCTTTTACTAATCGTAATATCAAAATCTATTAAAAATATTAATTTTTTGCTCACATTTTCTCCTTCTGTTTTACTTTTTCAAACTTTTCGCTATATCTCATTTTCTCATTATAGATTTTTCAAATATTCCACTTCTTCTCGCGTCAATTCTCTATAATCTCCAACTTGTAAGTGTCCCAAAGTCAACTCACCAATTTTAACTCTCTTCAATGAATCCACATTATACCCCAATGTTTCAAACATTTTTCTTATCTGTCTATTTCTTCCTTCAAAAATTGCGATTCTAATTTCTCTTTTTCCAAGCCTTTTCACTTTCGCAGGAGCCGTTCTTTTCCCTTCAATCACAACACCATGTTGTAATGCTTCTAAATCCTTTTCCTCAAGCTCTCTATTAATTTTTGCAATATAGCTCTTATATAGTTTTTTTCTTGGATGCATAACATGATTGTAAATTTCTCCATCATTACTAATGATGATCAAACCTTCTGTCATATAATCCAATCTACCATATGTAAACAAACGTTTTTTCGATTTTATATAATCAATCGCCAATCTTCTTCCAAATTTATCCTCATTTGAACATAAAACCCTTTTTGGTTTATTTAAAATGTAATATTCAAATTTTGTATTTACTTTTATTCTTTCACCATCAACTCTTACCACATCTTCTGGCTTAATTTCCATCCCAATAATTGCTTCTTGTTTATTTACTGTTACTCTTCCTTCTTTTATCAATTCATCGGCTTTTCTTCTAGAGCAAACTCCAGATTCTGCTATAAATTTATTTAATCTCATTTTTACCTCTATTTTCCTTTTTATTTAAATTTCTTCCTCGTTTTCTTCTCTTTCTTCATCCTCTAGCATTTGTATCTCTCTAAATTGCTCGTAACCAGGCATCTCATCTTTTCCTTTTATTCCCAAATAACTATAAAAATCATCAGTCACTTGATACAAATTTGGTGTACCAATTGTTTTTCTTTTCCCAGAAATATACACGAGATTTTTTTCCAAAAGATTTGCCATTGCCTTTTCGACATTAACACCTCTTATTTGTTCTATTTCTGTTCTTGTGATAGGCCCTTTATATGCAATAATTGCCAAAGTTTCCATTGTTGATTTCGTTAATTTTCTTATTCTCAATTCTGGATTAAAAAACTTTTTCACATCTTCTCCAAACATCGGATTTGACACCAACGAAATAATTCCATTTTCTATTCTCAAATTAATTCCCGTTTTTTTTCTATTTTCAGCTAAACTTTTTACTGCCTCTTCTATCTCAAATTTCTCCATTTTATAGAATTTTGCAAGATCATCAACCGTCAATAATTCCTTCGAAAGAAACAACAACGCTTCTATTTTTTCTTCAATATTTTCTATTTTAATTTTCTTTTCTATATTTTCCATTTTTCTCTTTTCTTTTTTGAAAATTTTTTAAGCTAAAATTATAACAAAGTGTGAGAGCAAAATGCTCTCACAATCAATTTGTATTTCATACTCTAAAAACTTTAGTTTAAATTAATAAACCATTATTAAAAATATCTAATTTCTTTTTACTAAATATTCTTATTGCAAATTCAATTTATTAATATTCTGAATTTGGAGAAATTATAATATTTTTGTAATCAGGGAAATTTTCTAAAATTTTAGCAATCCCATTTACAACCGCATGAATCGCATCGTCTCCCACAGTTACTTTCAATTTTAATTCCGCTTCAATTCTTTCTTTCAAGATTCTAATTCCAGCTCCTCCACCAGATAAATAAATTCCTGTTTCATAAATATCCGCTGCAACTTCTGGCTCAATTTCTTCCATCGTAATTCTTATTTCATCAATTATTGAATTAATATGTTTCAAAATAGCTGCATCTATTTCAGATGCTACTATTTCAATACTTTTTGGCAATCCAACACCAATTTCTCTTCCTCTAATTTCAAATGAACGAGTGTCATCAAATTCACTAATTGTATTTATTTTCAATGTTTCTGCTGTTCTTTCTCCAATTAACAAACTATGATTATCTCTTACATAGTTGATAATATCTTCATTCAAATGATCTCCTGCAATTTTTACAGATTTAGAAATAGCTGCTCCACCTGAAACGATAAACGCAATTTCAGTAGTTCCTCCACCTATATCAACAATCAAGTGTCCTTTTGGTTCAAATAAATCAATTCCAACTCCAATAGCTGCTGCAATTGGTTCTTCAATCAAATAAACTTCTTTAGCTCCAGCATCTTTTACTACTTCTACCACAGCTCTTCTTTCTACTTGTGTAACTCCACTTGGAACGCAAATAATTACTCTCGAACTTTGAACTTTATCTTTTCTAATTTTTCTTAAAAATTCTTCTAACATTTTTTCAGTTACTTCATAATCTGAAATAACTCCATTTTTCAATGGTCTAATTATTTCTGTATGCTTAGCTGTTCTTCCAATAATTTCTTTTGCTTTTTCTCCAATATGTTCCACTTCATCTGTTTTTATATTTATAGCAACATATGTTGGTTCATCTATTAAAATTCCTTCTCCTTTAACATACACTACTGTATTTGCTGTCCCTAAATCAATCGCTATATCTCTTGTTGATCTTGAGCTATGCGTTGCTCCTCTCATGCTTCTTTTAAAAAAATCGAAAAATCCCATAAAACTTTATCTCCTTAATATTTTGTTTTTTATTTACAATTTAATTTAATAACTTTTTCATACTAAACTCTTTCAAAATCATTCATCACAATTTGATTATTGTCATCAATAATTCCATTTTCTTTTAGTTGTTCATAAATTTTTGACGCTCTTGGAAATCCTATACTTAACTTTCTTTGCAGTAATGAAATTGATACTCTATTTTCTTGCCTTACAATATCAACTGCATTCTCAAAGAATGAATCCAACGTACTAAGCGTATTTTCATCATGTTCAACTAAAATGTCATCTCTATACTGTACTTTCGAATTCATTTTTAACGTATTTGCTAAGTCATTAACTTCCTCATCTGAAATGAATGCTCCTTGTATTCTTTCTAATTTTGAAGATCCATTTGCTAATAATAACATATCTCCTTTTCCTAACAATTTTTCAGCTCCCATCACATCTAATATTGTTCTTGAATCTACTTGAGATCTCAATGCAAACGAAATTCTGCTAGGTAAATTAGCTTTTATCAATCCTGTTACAATATCTGTCGACGGTCTTTGAGTAGCAACAACTAGATGAATTCCTACAGCCCTTGCTTTTTGAGCTATTCTAACTATTGATTCCTCTACGCCTCCAGAAACAGTCATCATCAAATCAGCCAACTCATCAATGATAATAACAATAAACGGCATTTTTTCTACAAAGTTTAATTTATTATAACTTGTAATATTTCTTACACCATTTTCAACCAACAGTTTATATCTATTTTCCATCTCATTAACCGCCCATTTTAACGCCAATGCCGCTTGATGTGGGTCAATAATTACTGGAACTAATAAATGTGGTATTCCATTATATGGCATCAATTCTACCATCTTCGGATCAACCATAATAAATCTAACTTCTTTTTCTGACTTTTTAGAAATTAATGTAGAGATTAATGTATTTATTGCTACTGATTTCCCTGAACCAGTTTGACCAGCAATTAACAAATGTGGTGTCTTAGCAATATCAATTATTTTATCACGTCCAACCACATCTTTTCCTAAAATTACATTTAAATCTCCCTTTTCTAATTCTTTATTTTTTATTATATTAGAGAAATAAACTGGCTCTTTTATTTTATTCGGCGTTTCAATACCAATCGTATTTTTTCCTGGAATTGGTGCTTCTATCCTAATACTTTCTGCCGCCAAATTCATAGCAATATCATCCGAAAGATTTGTAACCTTACTTACTTTTGTCCCTGTAGGTATTGTTATTTCGTACCTTGTTATTGTTGGTCCATACTCATAATTCACAACTTTCGCATCCACTCCAAATTCCTTCAACACATTTTCCAAATGCGACACATTTTCCACGATACTTTTCTCAATTTTATCTTTCGTTTCATTATCCATCGGCTTTTCTTTAAAAATAGCACTAATTGCTTTTTTTACTAATTCATTATAGCCTCTACCATTTTCCAACTCTTGGTTAATCTTTTCTAACTTTTCATTAATTTTTTTCTGGTTTTCAATTGTATCTATATTCTCAAAAGCCTCTATTTTAGGAAATTCTGGCAATTCCTCTTCCACTGTTTTTTTCTCTTTTTTATCTTTTTTATTCTTTTTATCATCAACTACAATTTCCAATTTTGTTTTCTCAGCTTTTTCATTTTCAACCGTAGCTTCTTTCTTATTAATTTCCTCAGTCTTTTCAACTTTTGAATTTTCTTTATTATCAGCTTTTACAGGTTCTTCTTCCAAAACCACTTTCTCTTCTGATAATTTTTTCTTCACATTGTCTTTAGGCAATACTCTTTTTTCAGAAGCCTCTTTCCATTCCTTTTCTTTTACCTTCATTTCTTCAGGCGTATAAACTTCCGTCTTTTGTAAGAAATTTTCCTTTGGCTTTTTCGACAATTCAAAACTCAACTTTTCTTTTCTTGATTGTATAATTTTTTCTTTTAATTTTTCTTTTTGATATAATTTATAATTAGTTCTCTTTAATTTTTCTGTCTCTCTTTTTGCTTTTAGCAATGCTTTTTTCTCTTTATACTCATCACTTTTATGATATTTCAAGATTCCTACGATTATTTCGTAACCTAATTCTATGTAATCCTTAAATACCAAATAAATTGAGACTAACAACAAACAAGTCAGCAAAAATCCCATTGTCATTGAATACATAATTTTATACAACGGCATCGAAACTATCGCACCTAGAACTCCACCACTTTTACCATTAAATCCTATTTCTAATAATTTCTGCCCCGCCACAGTAAAATTATCTCCAGCTAATGACCCTGTCAACGCCTTTTTTATAAGTAGCAACGACCAGCTAAAAAACCATCCTATAAATCCAATAACCTTTATTCTTGTAAATTGAAAATCACCTCTATATGCGATAATTCCTCCAATGACTAGAATCGAAACAGTAATAAACCACGCTAACTTACCAAAAAGTAAAGTTAACATTTTTAGAAAAAATATTAAAAGATTTTTATCAGAACTACCGTTACTTTGGATACTCGCCTTATTGGACAATAATACCAATAAAAATAGTCCTAAAAGAATCCAAAAAAATCCTTCTATCCTTTTTTTATTCATTCCTCATTCCTTCCTTATTTTAAATTTGTGTATTAGAGTTTTTCGATAAATGTTAAAACTCACAACAGTTCCAATTATCAAAACATTTTCTGTATAATTAATTTTTTTCTTAAAAATACTATCTAAAAATATTCCCCTCGAATTTTTATACTATAATTATTCTAGCACAATTCAAAAATTTTTTTAAATAATATTTTTATATTATCTTCTAACTATTATACATTATTTTTCTTATTTTGTCATTGGTTATAAGCAATTTTTAACAATTTTTTCTATAAATTTGCTATATTTTTAAATTTTTAATACCTATTCAAAATTTCTTTTACTCTTTCTTGCTCTAACTCATCCATTCTTTTTACTGGTTTTGGCTCCAATCCATGCTCTAATATTGCCTTTTCGAACCACATAACATCTAGCCATTTTCCAAACTTGTATCCAGCTTTAGTAAAGACACCATTTTTCTTAAATCCTAAATAATTATGTAATTTCTCACTATTTTCATTTGGAAAAGTAACACATCCATAAACATTTATTACATTTTGCAATCTCAAAATATCAATTAAAATATTGTACATTTTCTTCCCAAAACCATTCCCAACATAATCCTTATCCGTATAAACTGACAATTCAACATCCCATTGATAAGCAGCTCTCTCCCAAACTTTATGTGCATACGCATACGCCACAATTCTATCATCCACCAAACAAACAATATACGGATATTCCCCTTCAATATCCTCTATTCTCTTCTCGAATTCTTTTATCGTCGGCACATCATACTCAAATGTAATCGTCGTATTCTCAATATAATATCGATATATTTCTAATATTTCTTTCGCATCTTCCTTTGTCGCAAGCCTAAACAAAGCATTTTTTTTCATTTTCACAAACCTCCCTTTACTCAAAACTTTTATTCTCTAAGTATATCATAATTTTAGAAAAAATAAAAAATAAATTTTATTCCCAAAAAAATTTTTCTATCTATTTTACTTTCAAAATTTATGATATAATAAATTAACTAATTCATAATTTTAAGAAAGGATTAAAAATGAAAAAAGGTATTTTAGTCACAAGTTTTGGTACTTCTCATTCTGACACAAGAAAAAAAACTATCGAAGTTATCGAAAATCTAGTAATTGAAAAATATGGAAAAGAATGTTTTGAAAGAGCATTTACATCAAATATTATAAGAAAAATTATTCAAAAAAACGAAAATTTAAAAATTTACAATCAAAAAGAAGGTCTTGAAGCCTTAAAGCAAAGAGGATTTTCAGAAGTAATCACTATGTCTCTACACATTTTAGCTGGAATTGAATATTCAAAATTAGACGATACTTATGGAAAAATCACAGAGCCACTTTTAGCAACTGACTCTGATTATGAAGAAATCGTTCAAAATAATGAATTTAACGATTTAGAAAATAATGATGCAATAGTTTTTATGGGACACGGTTCTGATCATAAAGAAGATGTTATTTATAAAACTCTACAAGAAAAATATAATTCCTCTGGAAAAAATAATATTTTCGTTGCTACTGTTGAAGGCAAAATCACTTTAAAAGATGTCTTAGAAAAATTGTCAAAAACGAATTTTAAAAATATTTTATTAAAACCTTTAATGATTGTTGCTGGAGACCATGCCAAAAATGATATGGCATCTGACGAAGAAGATTCATGGAAATCCATTCTTAAAAAGAATGGCTACAATGTTACAGTTTCATTAAAAGGAATGGGTGAATACGATTTCATTCAAAAAATGTTTATGAAAAAACTAGAAAAAGTTTTATAAATTTTTAATTTTTATAAAATTTAGCTTGAATATTTGAATTTTTGTGATATAATATCAATACGATAAATGTGGGAATGTTTTGGTTTCGACAGGATAAAAAGCTTATTACTAGCAAGTAGACGGGAGTCTTTAAATCCAACTTTAAATTAATCGGAAACGATAATTACGCTTTAGCTGCCTAGTTACGCGGCTCGTCTCCATTTGAATTTGCCATTGTTGATTTGGAAGACGTCATTTTAAATGGCTTACTCTAGTGTATGATTATGTCATTTGAGGACAACTTATAATCTCGCTTTTAGACTTTTGTTCATTTAATATCTAAAAGTTAAAGCGTTAAATGAACTAAACTTGTAGAAGGTAGTAAGGACTTTCTATTTTGGACACGGGTTCGATTCCCGTCATTTCCACCAAAAAAATTCAAATTAATGTTATAAATAAATTATTTACTAAAAGAGATTTTCTAAAAAGTGTTAGATTATCTCTTTTTTATTTTTAAAATCACATTTTGAATTTTTCTCTAAAAAATTTTTCTAAATATTAAAAAAAATTAATCCTAGAAAAATCTAAAAAAAATTGTTATAATGTACTAAAGAAATTAAAATTAATTCTATCTTCTGTAATTTACATTTTAATTTATCTTTTACAAATCTAAAATAATACTAGGAGGTATTTATGAAAAAAGGAATTTTTAAAATTTTAATGGCTTTAGTAATTCTTATGCTTGCTATAAGTTGTGGTAAAAAGAATGACACAATCAACATAGTATTTTTGCCAAATGAATCGAATGATTCTCTAAAAGCTTCTCGTGAAGAATTTGCTAAAATCATTGAAAAAGCAACAGGTAAAAAGGCAAATATTGTTACAACGACTGACTACAATATTGCTATGGAAAACATTATTTCGGGGCAAGCTCAAATCGCTTATATTGGGGCCGAAGGTATTTTAAGTGCTGACAAAAAAACAAAAGATGTACAAGCAATTGTTACAAATGCTGGAAAAAGTGGTACAAACGCAGATGCTCTTTATTACAGTTTTATAGCTGTACCTAGTGATGCTGCTAACAATTACAAAGTTGGAAATACTTATGATTTGAAAAAATTAAAAGGTAAAAAAGTTTCTTTTGTAACAAATAGTTCCACATCAGGATTTGTTGTTCCTGGAGAAGTTTTAGTTAAAGAATTTGGATTGAAAAATACCGATGAATTACTTCAAGAAGGAAAAGTATTCTCGAAAGTTATTTTCGGAAATTCACATCCTGGAACACAAGTAAATTTATTGAAAAAAGATGTAGATGTTGCTACATTTGCTATTCCTAAATCTTTTACAACTTATGAATTAGTATCAGGGGAAGAAAATAAAACTGGGGCTACATACAAAGTTAAAGCTGGTGCACCTTCACCATTTGGAGAATACGTTGGAAAAAGTTTTACAGTTATAAAATCTATTCCTGTACCTAATGGAGCAATCGTATTCAACGTAAAATCACTTAATAAAGATGACCAAGCAAAAATAAAAGCAGCTTTATTATCTAAAGAAACTTATGAAAATCCTGCAATTTTTAGTGCTAAAACAAGTAAAATTAGAGGAATGTTCTTAAAAGAAAGTGACAAAGTAGGATTTGTTGAAGTTAACAATAAATGGTATGAAGATATAATGAAAGAAAAATAATTTTTTGCTACTTTAATTTATTTTAAAAGAGTGGCTATTAAACAAAGCTTTTATAATTTCTAAATGATATTATGAAAGCTTTTTTATTTTTTTAAACTATTATTTTTATAAAATATATGATAAAATTGTATATGAAAATTTTCTAAAAAAAACTTTTCAGAAATATCTTAATAAATAAAATTTTTCATAAATAATTAGTTCTATTTTACAATTTTTTATGAAACTAAATTCTTATTTTTATTGATAGATTCTGATAGAAAGGAAGAAATATGCTTTTAAGTTTAAAAAATGTATCCAAAACTTATAAAAATAAAACTGTTGCTCTTTCAAATGTTTCATTTGATGTAGAAAAACAACAGTTTATATCTATTATTGGACCTTCTGGGGCGGGAAAATCTACTTTACTTAGAAGTATTAACAGAATGATTGATATTTCAAGTGGTAGCATTATTTTTGAAGGTAAAAAAATTGAAACATTGAATAAAAAGGAAACTAAACTAGTTAGAAGACAGATCGGTATGATTTTCCAAAATTATAATTTAGTTGAACGTTTGACTGTTATTGAGAATGTTTTGCACGGAAGACTTGGCTATAAATCGGTTTTAGCTGGAGCTTTGGGGATTTATACAGAAGAGGAAAAGGAAGAAGCCTTTAGATTATTGGAAAAAGTTGATTTGGCAAAATATGCTTATCAAAAATGCAGTGATTTAAGTGGAGGACAAAAACAAAGAGTTGGAATTGCACGTGCTTTGATACAAAAACCAACTTTATTATTATGTGATGAACCTATTGCCTCGCTTGATCCAAAATCATCTGAAAAAGTTATGGAATACCTTCTTAAAATTGTTAAGGAAATGGGTGTTACTTGCATCGTTAATCTTCACCAAGTTGATATAGCTTTGAAATATTCTGACAGAATAATCGCTTTAAATAAAGGAAAAAAAGTATTCGACAATTCTGTTGATAAATTATCAAAAGAAGAAATTGAAAAAATTTATAAAAATGAAGAAACCGAAGAACATTAATAAGAAAGGGGTGTCACAAAAATGTTAAAATCACAAAAAATAAATAACGATATTTTTAAAAAAAGAAAAAATAGTAAAATCTTTTTTGTATTAATAGTTTTTATTTTATATTTTTTTTCTAGCATTATTTCTGGCTTTAAAAATACCGCTGCTTTTTTATCAATTCCAAGTGGGATAATTTGGCTTTTCCAAAAATTTATTCCAACATCAGAATCTTTGCAGTATTTGCCAATTATTTTTAAAACGGCAATTGAAACTATTTTATTAGCAGTTTCTTCAACAATCGTATCATCTATTTTTGCACTATTTTTAGCATTAATCGGTTCTGAAGCAACTGGAATAAACCTTTTTACAAAAGTATTAGTAAAAATTATTGCTTCGTTTTTCAGAAATATTCCTCTTGTTGCTTGGTCTTTAGTTCTTCTATTTTCATTCAAACAAAGCCAGTTTACAGGATTTTTAGCACTGTTTTTAGTAACTCTTGGATATTTAACAAGAACTTTCATTGAGACTATAGATGAAGCATCAGAAAATATTATTGAAGCCTTAAAAACAACAGGTGCATCATATTTCCAAATAATTTTTCAAGGTGTTATCCCAAGCGTTTTACCACAACTAATATCTTGGCTATTATTTTTTATAGAAAATGGAATTAGGGAAGCAACTTTAATCGGATTACTTACAGGTACTGGAATCGGATTCATTTTTAACCTCTACTATCGAAGTTTCCGTTATGACGCAGCTGGAATGGTTATATTGTTCGTAATAATAATTATTATCAGCATAGAATTACTATCTAATAAAATCAGAAAAGAATTAATGTAGGAGGATCTTTAAATGAATTCAAAATATATTGAAAAAACAAAAAATAATAAAATAATAATAAGAAAATTCACAAAATCTAGAATTTATTTGTGGTCTACATTAAGTATTCTATCTTTAATCACCATTTTTACACTAGCTACAATCAATATGGGTGGTGTTAAACTATCTTCTGCTTTTTTAGAATTTTTAAAAGATTTAAAAATTATGTTTTTCGAAGCACGATTATCAGATAGATATACGTTTCTAGAAGTATTTAATAGTCTTTTAATCACTATTGCACTTGCTATATTGACAACATTGATTGGATCTTTTATAGCGTTATTTTTATCTTTTTTTGCAGCAAAAAATCTTTCAAATGAAAGAACATCAAAAATAATCAAAATTATTGTATCACTCATACGAGCAATCCCGACAATACTTTGGGTTTTAGTATTTTCAGTTGTTGCAAACATTGGTGTGGAATCTGCTATTATTGGAATGTCATTTCATAGTATCGCTTATTTAATAAAAGCATATTCTGAAAGCATAGAAGAAATCGACACAGGCACTATCGACGCCCTTAAGGCAACAGGTGCTTCTTGGTGGCAAATAATATTCCAAGCAGTTTTACCATCTACTATTACTTCCATTCTCTCGTGGACTTTTGTAAGATTCGAAATCAACTTTACAAACGCCGTAGCAGTTGGTGCTGCATCAGGAGCAGGTGGAATCGGATACGACATGTTTATGTCAGGAACAATGTATTTTGACATTCGAGAAATCGGAGTATTTGTTTACTTAATATTTATCGTAGCACTCATACTAGAATTTATTTCTTATTTCTTAAAAAATAAATATCTAAAAAATTAAACTTCCGTAAGACTGAACCAAAAGTTATTGTAACTTACTTAAAACCTAAATTTATACAATTTTAGTAGTTTGATTTTAAATAAATTCGAATATAAAATAAAAAATCTCTTAAAAAGAAGTTATTCTTAATCAGAGATTTTTTTATTATATTTTTATTTATTTTTTCTACTTATAAAACCTTTCATTTGTTTAACAGCTAAATATGAATCAATTTGTAACAATAATTCAACAGCTGTCCCAACTAAGATCAATAAGCTTGTTCCTCCAAGTAATACAGGTATATGAAGAACATATCCAAACCAAATATTAGGCAATATTCCTAATATTGATAAGAAAATAGCACTTCCAAAAGTAACTCTTGTAACAACTTTTTCTAAATAATCAGCTGTTTCAGCACCTGCTCTTACAGTAGGTATTGTTCCTCCACTTTGTTTCAAATCTTCTGATACTTTATCTGGATCAAAAGCTATTGTTAACGTATAAAAGAACGAAAATACTGTAATTAATACAGCAAATAATAATAGATACAATACTCCTGTTTGTGAAAACCAAGTTGTCAATCTATTTTTCCAAACACCTGGTTTCATTAATGTAACTAAAAATGGTGGTGCCGCCATTAGCACTGAAGCAAAGATTATTGGCATTACTCCAGACATATTTATTTTTAATGGTAAATATGTTCTTCTACCAACTGCACTTTGTCCTCCACCAAATCCTAAACTTCCTTTTCCAGCATATTGAATTGGTATTCTTCTTTCAGCAAGTTGCACTAAAACCATTAAAGCAATAAATACAACAAAAACTATTATTGATATAAACATTAAGATTATACCTGTTCCACTTCCTTTTAAACTTGAATATGCTTGTGTTAAAACACTAGGCAATCCTGCAACAATATTTAAAAAGATTAACATTGAAGTCCCATTTCCAATACCTTTTATAGAAATTCTTTCAGAAATCCACATTAAAAATGCAGTTCCTCCAGTCATTAATACAACTGTTCTTATAATAAATTTAAAACTTGTATCTTCTAGAACAAATCCTTGATTAGCAAGCATTACTGCTATCCCAAATGATTGTCCTAAAGCTAACACTATAGTCAAGTATCTTGTCCATTGTGTTATTTTATCTCTTTCTTTTCCACCTTCTTTTTGCATTTCATCTATTTTAGGGAAAATAACTCCTAATAATTGAAACACAATAGAAGAGTTAATATAAGGAATTATTCCTAATGAAAAGATCGAAGCTCTTTCTACAGCCCCTCCAGAAAACAGATTTAAAAATCCTGCAATTGCATTATTATGCGAAAGACTCTTGAATACATTTGTATCTACTCCCGGAACAACTATATGTATACCTACTCTAGCTACTAGTATCATCAATAGTGTAAACGTTATTCTTTTTTCCAATTCTGGAATATTAAAAATAGCTTTCACTCTACTTACTATTGCTTCAGTTAAAGTCAATACAACCACTCCTTATATATGAAGAAAAAGCAAGATATTAAATCTTACTTATTCTCTTCTTCTTTTTTGTTATTTCCTGCTTTAGCTGAATACGATTTAATTTCAAGTAATTCTACTGATCCACCAGCTTGTTCAATTAATGCTTTAGCAGTTCCTGAAACTTTATGAGCTTTAATTGTTAATTTTTTAGAAACTTCTGCATTTCCAATTACTTTTAATAAACTTGTAAATTCTTTTTCTTTAACATATGATTCAACATTTTCAGCTAAATATCTTTTTACTGCTTTTTTACCTTTTACTTCTCTTAAAGCTGCATCTGAATATTTAGATATAAATTTAGGATTTTTAATAATCCCATTTTCAACTAATATTTGTAAACTTACAACATCACCATCGTTGAATTTATCTACTATATCTGATAATGTAATTACTACAAAATCTTTTTTGAATGCTGAATTAGAGAATCCTCTTTTAGGAACTCTTCTAACTATTGGCATTTGTCCACCTTCAAATATAGGTGATACATATGAACCTGATCTTTGTTTTTGTCCATTGTGCCCTTTACCAGCTGTTTTACCCCAACCAGTTCCGTGACCTCTTCCTACTCTTTTTCTTTGTCTTTTTGATCCTTCAGCAGGTTTTAATTCATTAAGATTCATTTATTCTTAAACCTCCTCTACTTTAAGTAAATAAGAAACTAATTTTATTTTTCCTTCTATATCTGCAGTTTTATTATGTACTGCACTTTGACTGATTTTTCTTAATCCAAGTGATTTCACAGTCGCAATATGATTAGGTTTTCTTCCATTAATTCCCTTAACAAGTGTTACTTTTACTTTAGACATTAATTTTACCTCCTAACCTAATTATCCTAAAATTTCTTCTACTGTTTTTCCTCTTAATCTAGCTACTTCTTCAATAGATCTTAATTGTCTTAATCCTTCTAATGTAGCTCTTGCAACATTACTTTTATTTTTTGAACCTCTAATTTTTGTAAGTACGTCTGTTACACCAGCTAATTCTAATAATTCCCTAGCTGCTGACCCAGCAATAACTCCTGTCCCTTTTGAAGCTGGTTTCAATAATACACTTGTAGAATTGTATTTACCAATTTGTTCATGTGGTAAAGTTCCACCTTTTAAAGATACAGTTACTAAATTTTTCTTAGCGTTAGCGATTGCTTTTCTAATAGCATCTGGTACACCATTTGCTTTTCCTAAACCAATACCAACTTTACCTTTTTCGTCTCCAACTGCTGCTAAAACTGAGAATGACATTCTTCTTCCCCCTTTAACAGTTTTAGAAACTCTATTTATTCTTAAAAGACTTTCTTTAAATTCACTTGCTTTTTCATTTCTTTCTCTATCTCTGGCCAAAATAAGTCCTCCTTCTCCTTAGAATTTTAATCCTGCTTCTCTTGCAGCATCAGCTATTGCTTTGATTCTTCCAGTGTAAATATATCCACCTCTATCAAATACAACTGTTGTTATTCCTTTTTCTAATGCTTTTTTAGCAATTCTCTCACCAATTTGTTTAGCTGCTTCAATATTTGAACCATTTTCGATTTTTGCACCTTTTTCAATTGTAGATGCTGATACTAAAGTATTTCCAGTAGTATCATCAATAATTTGAACAAATATATTTTGTAAACTTCTGTAAACAGAAAGTCTAGGTCTTTCAGCAGTTCCAACGATTCTTCTTCTTATACTTTTGTGTTTTCTAGTTCTTACTTTTTTTCTATCTAGTTTTTTTATCACTAAAATCTACCTCCTATCCTTTCTTACCTTCTTTTCTTCTAATTACTTCATCAGCATATTTAACTCCTTTTCCTTTGTAAGGTTCAGGTGGTCTCTTAGCTCTGATATTTGCAGCAATTTGTCCAACTAATTGTTTGTCAATTCCTTCAATAGAAATTTTTGTATTACCTTCTACTTTGAAAGTTATTCCTTCAACAGCTTCTATTTCAACAGGGTGAGAATATCCTAAAGCTAATGTCAAACCTTTTCCGTTAGCTTGTACTCTGTATCCAACCCCTACTAATTCTAATTTTTTTTCAAACCCTTGACTAACACCAATAATCAAATTATTAACATTTGCTCTAGTTGTCCCATGAAGAGCTCTAATGCTTGGTAAGTCATTAGGTCTTTCAAAAGTTATTTCAGTGCCATCAATATTTACTTTAATTTCATCGCTTAATTCTCTTTCCAATTGTCCTTTAGGTCCTTTAGCGATAAATTTATTACCATCTAATTTAACTTCTACACCAGCTGGTATAGTTATAGGTTTATTACCTATTCTTGACATGACTCTCCTCCTATTTTATAAAATGCGTAAATTACCACACGTAGCAAAGAACCTCTCCACCAACGCTATGCTTTCTGCATTCTTTGTCTGTTATAACACCTTTTGGTGTTGAGACAATGGCAATTCCTAATCCACCTAATACTTTAGGTAAACTTTCTACAGATGTATATACTCTTCTTCCAGGTTTAGAAATTCTTTTCAACCCTTTGATTACAGCATCTCCATCCATATATTTTAATGTTACTACTATATCTTTTTTTGTACCTTCTTCTTTTACTTCGTAACTAACTATATATCCTTCATTTTTTAATATATTCGCTATACTTTCTTTAATTTTTGAAAATGGTATTTTAACTTCAGCATGTTTTGCCATATTTCCATTTCTAATTCTAGTAAGCATATCAGCAATAGGATCTGTTAAATGCATTTACTTATTCCTCCTCTCGAACTTCTTCTTACCAACTTGATTTTCTTACTCCTGGGATTGCACCCTCTCCTGCTAATTTTCTAAACATTACTCTAGAAATTCCAAATTCTCTCATGAATCCTCTTGGTCTTCCATTAATTTGACATCTATTTCTCAATCTAGTAGGTGACGCATTTCTTGGCAATTTAGCCAATTCAGCTATTGCTTCTCTATCACCTTTTTTAGCTTTTGCTTTTAATTCTGCTCTTTTTTCTGCATATTTATCAACTATTTTTTCTCTTCTTAAGTTTCTTTCAACCATTGCTTTTTTAGCCATTTATTGAATTACACCTCCTTCAAATTGTAAACTATTTTGCAAACGGCATTCCGAATGCTTTTAATAACGCTCTTCCTTCTTCGTCAGTTCTTGCAGTTGAAACTATTGTAATTCCTACTCCAAATGTTTTATCAACTTTATCAATTTCAATTTCAGGGAAAACGATTTGTTCTCTAATACCTAAAGTATAGTTTCCTCTTCCATCGAACCCTTTAGGTGAAACTCCTTCAAAGTCTCTAACTCTTGGTAAAGTAATACTAATTAATCTATCTAAAAATTCGTACATTTTTTCTTTTCTTAATGTTACTTTTGCTCCGATTTTTTGTCCTTCTCTTAATTTAAATCCTGCTTCTGATTTTTTAGCTGCTCTAGCTACAGGCTGTTGTCCTGTAATTTGCCCTAATTCTCTCATTGCAGTATCAATTAATTTAGGGTTGTTTACCGCTTCACCAATCCCCATATTAACTACTATTTTTTCAATTTTAGGTACTTGCATAACATTAGTGATGTTTAATTCTTTCATTAATGATGCAACCAATTCTTCTTTATATAACTTTTGTAATCTTGGAATATATTTCTCAGCCACTGAGTTTTCCTCCTTTCTATATTTCGTTACCAGAAACAACTGATATTCTTACTTTTTTTCCATCTTTAATTTCATATCTTACTCTAGTCCCTTTTTTTGCACTTTCATCCCAAAGCATTACTTTAGATGAGAAAATTGGCATTTCTTTTTCTACAACTTCGCCTTGTGGGTTCATTGCATTAGGTTTGATATGTCTTTTTTGAATATTTACACCTTCAACAACTATTTTACCTATTTTAGGGAATACTTTTAATACTTTTCCAACTTTTCCTTTATCTCCAGTTTGACCTTTGTCATTTCTAGATAAGTCTTTCGATCTACCACTAATTACAACAACTGTATCTCCAGTTTTAACATGTAATCTATTAGGTATTGATTTTACTCTTGGTTTAGCCACTTATAAACTCTCCTTTCTATAATACTTCTGGTGCTAGAGACACTATTTTCATAAAGTTTTTAGCTCTTAGTTCTCTTGCTACAGGTCCAAAAATTCTTGTACCTCTTACTTCTAAGCTTGTATTTAATACAACTGCTGCATTATCATCAAATTTAATATATGAACCATCTGCTCTTTTTAATTCTTTTCTTGTTCTTACTACAACAGCTTTAACTACATCTCCTTTTTTTACATTTCCATTAGGTATAGCTTCTTTAACAGATGCTACTACGATGTCACCAATTTTACCGAATCTTCTTCTTGACCCACCTAATACTCTAATAACCATGATTTTTTTCGCTCCTGTGTTATCAGCAACATTAAGTATCGTTTGTTGTTGAACCATTTAAAATTTCCTCCTCTCAAAATTTCATTATCCACTATTCTCTATTTAGCTTTTTCTAAGATAGTCACTACTCTCCATCTTTTATCTTTACTTAATGGTCTAGTTTCCATGATTCTTACTCTGTCTCCTACACCACATTCGTTATTTTCATCATGTGCTTTATATCTTTTAGAAGTTTTCACTCTTTTTTTATAGATTTTATGTAATCTCATTGTTTCTTCAAGAACAACTACTGTTTTATCCATTTTATCAGAAACAACAATACCTTCTCTTACTTTTCTTTCGTTTCTTTTATTCTCCACTCTTGTTCCTCCTATTTAACAGTTTTTTCAGTTGCGATAGTTTTTATTCTTGCTATCGTTCTTTTAACTTCAGTTATTTTAGTAGTGTTTTGTAATTGTCCAAGAGTTTTTTGAAATTTTAAATTAAACAATTCTTGTTTCAATTCTTTAACTTTTGCATCTAATTCTTCTAATGATAATTCTCTTATTTCATTTGCTGTCATTACTTATCACCACCTACTTCTTCTTTTCTTACAAATTTAACTTTGATAGGTAGTTTATGTCCTGCTTTTCTTAATGCTTCTTTAGCCTTTTCTTCTGATACTCCAGCAACTTCAAACATTATTTTTCCTTTTTTAACTACAGCTACCCAACCTTCTGTATTACCTTTACCTTTACCCATTCTTGTTCCTTCTGGTCTTTTTGTATAAGGTTTATCAGGGAATATTCTAATCCAGATTTTTCCTTCCCTTTTAAATGTTCTGTTGATTGTTACCCTACAAGCTTCTATTTGTCTTGAAGTAATCCAACCAAATTCTCTAGCGGCCAATCCAAATTCACCAAAATCAACTTTGTTTCCTTTAGTTGCTATACCACCCATTTTTCCTCTGAACTGTTTTCTATATTTCGTTCTTTTAGGTATTAACATTAATTATTTCCTCCTTCCTTTTTAGTAGAAAGAACTTCACCATTGAAAATCCATACTTTAATTCCTAAAGCTCCATATGTAGTATGTGCAGTTGCAGTTGCATAATCAACATCTGCTCTCAATGTATGTAATGATACTCTTCCTGAAAGTGTCCATTCACTTCTAGCTATTTCGGCACCATTTAATCTTCCTGATACCATTACTTTAATCCCTTTTACACCTGATTTTTCAGCTCTTTGAATTGCTTGTTGAACAGCTCTTTTATAAGCTACCCTTTTTTCAATAGCAGTTGCTATACTTTCAGCCACTAATTGTGCATCTTTATTAGGATTTTTAATTTCTTGTACTTTAACTTGTACTTTTTTGTTAGTTAATTTTTCCAAATTATTTTTTAAAGCTTCAATTTCTTGACCTTTTCTACCAATTAGAATTCCAGCTTTCCCAGTTTCTATTATTACAGAAACATCAGTTGGTGATGTTCTTTCAACTTGAACTGTTGAAATTCCTGCATGATAGTAATTCTTTTTAATGTATTCTTTTATTTTTATATCTTCATGAAAATTATTTAAGTATTCTTTCCCTTCAGCGAACCATTTTGAATCCCAAGTTTTTGTGATTCCAATTCTAATCCCCCTAGGATCTACTTTTTGTCCCACAGACTTACCTCCTTATACTATTCTTAGTTTCTTTCTGAAACTTCTACTGTTATATGAGCAGTTGGTTTTCTTATAACATCTGCTCTTCCCATTGCTCTTGGGCTAATTCTTTTTAATACTGGTCCTTTATCAATTAAAATTTTAGAAATATATAATTTTTCTGGATCCAAATTAAAATTATGTTCTGCATTTGCAATTGCTGATCTTAATGTTTTTTCTATATATTTAGCTGCTTTTTTATTTGTAAACTCTAATACGTTTAAAGCTTGTAAAGCATTTTTTCCTCTAACTATATCAGCTACAAGTCTAGCTTTTTGAGGGCTTAATCTTTGGTAACGTAATTTAGCTACTACTGCCATTAAATGGCCTCCTTCCATTACTAATTTTATATATTTTAATTAGATTCTTTTATATTTAATTATTTTTTACCTTTTTTTGCATCTTTCCCGTGTCCATAGAAAGTTCTTGTTGGTGCAAATTCACCTAATTTATGTCCTACCATTTCTTCTGTTACGTATACAGGTAAATGTTTTTTACCATTATATACTGCAAAAGTATGTCCAATAAATTGAGGGAATATAGTAGATCTTCTTGACCATGTTTTAATAACTTGTTTTTTTTCTCCTAATGCTTCTACTTTCTTCAATAAATAAGCATCAACAAAAGGTCCTTTTTTTAATGAACGAGCCATTCTTTCCTCCTTATCATCTCATCTTTAAGTTGAAAATGTTAGCTCACACACATAAAAGTGTGTTAAGCAACATTATCATATATCATTTTGTTAACTTGACTATTTTTTTCTTTTTCTAACAATAAATTTATCGCTAAGTTTTTTACCTCTTGTTTTCTTACCAAGAGTAGGTTTACCCCAAGGTGTAACTGGTGATTTTCTACCTATAGGAGATCTACCTTCTCCTCCTCCATGAGGGTGATCTACAGGGTTCATTACTGATCCTCTTACGTGTGGTTTTCTTCCTAAGTGTCTATTTCTTCCAGCTTTACCTAATGATACTAATGAGTGTTCAGAATTTCCTACTGCACCAATTGTTGCCATACATTCTTTATGAATTAATCTTAATTCTCCTGAAGGTAATTCAACGTGGCAATAAGTTCCTTCTTTAGCTACTAATCTTGCAGAAGTTCCTGCAGATCTTGCTAATTGTCCACCTTTTCCAGGCATCAACTCAACATTGTGAATAACTGTCCCGATTGGTAAATCTTTTAATTTCAAAGCATTTCCTGGTTTGATTTCAGCACCTTCACCAGCTAATACTACATCACCTTTTTTCAATCCATTTGGAGCTAAGATATATCTTTTTTCTCCATCAACGTAATGTAATAATGCAATGTTTGCAGTTCTGTTTGGATCGTATTCAAGAGTTGCTACTTTTGCAGGAACTCCTAATTTATTTCTTTTCCAATCAATAACTCTATATAATCTTTTATGACCTTTATGTCTATTTCTACCTGTTCTATGACCGTAGTTATCAATTCCATAAGATGAACCTAATGGTTCTACCAATGATTTTTCAGGTCTTACTTTATCTAATTCATTATTAACTAATATCGACATATGCCTTGTCCCACTAGTTATTGGTTTTAACTTTTTAATTGGCATAACTTCTATTACCTCTCTTCCTTAATTTCATTTTTTCACAACCTGTATATTATATCATTTTTATGAAATAATTCCTATACTAAAAAATATTTTTTTCATATATTTTTTATATCATAAAAAGGATTCTGATAAATCAGAATTATCCTTCATATGCTGCGATTGTTTCACCTTTTTTCAATTTAACCATTGCTTTTTTTATAGCAGATGTTTTATAAACTGACATTCTAAATCTTTTTGCTTTTGGTTTAATATTCAAAGTATTTACGCTTTCAACTTTTACATTGAATAATTTTTCAACAGCTTCTTTGATTTGAATTTTGTTTGCTCTTCTATCAACGATAAATACGTACTCATTATTTTCAAATAAGTTTCTAGCTTTTTCTGTATTCAATACTGGTTTTTTGATTATATCAGTAATATGCATTATGCTAACACCTCCTCGATAGTTGCAAGTGCTTCTTTAGTAACAATTACTTTATCTTGTTTGATTAATGAATAAACATTAATTTCTCTTGAATTTAAAATTGAAACTTTTTTAATGTTTCTAGCTGATAAATACAAGAAGTAATCTCTATCAGAAGTTTCATAAGAATCTTCAGTTACATATAATTGTTTAGTATCAGCAAAATTTAATGCTTTTGCAAATTCAACAAATGTTTTTGTTTTTGGTGCTTCTAATGCAAAGTCATCTAAAACAATTAAGTTTCCTTCAATAATTTTTTGAGCTAATGCTGATCTTAAAGCTAATTTTCTAACTTTTTTATTAACTTTTTTAGCGTAATTTCTAGGTTTTGGTCCGTGAACAACTCCTCCACCTACCATGTGTGGTGCTCTTGTAGAACCTTGTCTAGCTCTTCCTGTTCCTTTTTGTCTAAAAGGTTTTCTTCCTCCACCTCTTACTTCTGCTCTTGTTTTTGTTGAGGCAGAACCTTGTCTTAAAGCTGCTAATTCAGCAACTAAAACTTCGTGCATTACAGATTTATTTGGTTCAATACCAAATACTTCATTGTTTAATTCAACAGTTCCTGCTTGCGAACCATCTAATTTATAAATATTTAAAACTGGCATTTTATCCTCCTCTCTTTCCTATTAGTATTTCTTAACCGATTTTTTAATAACTAAGTAACCATTTTTAGGTCCTGGTATTGCACCTTTTACTAATAAAAGGTTGTTTTCTACATCAAATTTAATAACTCTTAAGTTTTGAACTGTTACTTGTTCATTACCTAATCTTCCAGCCATTTTTTTACCTTTAGGTACATTACTGTTTGATGCAGCACCTCCAGCATTTGACCCTCCTAATCTATGGTTTCTAGAAACCCCATGTGAAGCTCTGTTTCCACCAAAGTTATGTCTTTTCATAACTCCTGCAGTCCCTTTACCTTTTGAAGTTCCTGTGATATCAACAAATTCGATTCCTTCTAATACGTCTACTTTAAATTCTTGTCCTAATTCATATGAAGCTGTATCAGCAACTTTGAATTCTTTTAAGAATTTTTTAGGAGTAATTCCTGCTTTTTTGAATAAACCTGCTTCTGGTTTATTTGTATTTTTTTCTTTTTTTTCATCAAATGCTAATGTAATAGCATTGTATCCTTCTTTTTCATTTGTTTTAATTTGAACTACGAAGTTTGAACCAGCTTCAATAACTGTTACTGGTATTAATTTTTCATCTTCGAAAATTTGAGTCATTCCGATTTTTTTACCTAATATCATTTTATTTATTTATCCTCCTTAATATATTGGTTGACATTGAATTAAGGAAAATTCCTCAATCCAATTGCCAACATGTACTAAGCTTATAATTGCTTAATTTCTATTCCTACACCTGATGGTAAGTTTAATGATCCTAACGCAGCCATTATTTGTTGACTAGAATTTTTAATTTCAACAAATCTTCTGTGTATTCTCATTTCAAATTGTTCTCTTGAATCTTTATTAACATGTACAGATCTTAAAACTGTATATTTTTTAGTTTTAGTTGGTAAAGGTAATGGACCAGCTAATTCTGAACCATTTTTCTTTACTACTTCTGCAATTTTTTTTGCAGATTGATCTAATAATTTATGATCATAAGATTGAAGATATATTCTGATTTTATCCAAAGTTTTTTCCTCCTATAATTTTTGACTATTTAGTAATAGTTGCAACTACTCCTGAAGCTACTGTTCTTCCACCTTCTCTAATCGCAAATCTTAATCCTTCTTCCATTGCAATTGGGTGAATCA